>Ga0181537_10000113_pt1 | contig 69423 bp, 67 predicted proteins | sample PEATcosm2014_Bin_39_FD_119765 | JGI IMG/M metagenome (GOLD analysis project Ga0181537, IMG submission 119765) | Peatland microbial communities from MTU Mesocosm Facility, Houghton, MI, USA - PEATcosm2014_Bin23_10_metaG | ecosystem: Environmental > Terrestrial > Soil > Wetlands > Peat | place... | reverse complement strand
TCTTCCTGCGCCACGTTCATGCCGGCATGAATATGCAGGAAGCGATCGATGCGCCGGCCTGGCATTCCGAGCATTTTCCAAGCTCGTTCTGGCCGCGCACGGCGCGGCTCGGCGTGCTGGTGGTCGAAGGCCGCGTGCCGCAAAAGACGATCGACGAGCTCAAGCGGCGCGGTCACACCGTCGAAGTCGGACCGGATTGGTCGGAAGGCCGGCTCACCGCCGCTTCGCGCGAAGGCTGGCGGCGCCGCGCCGCCGCCAATCCGCGCGGTATGCAAGGCTACGCGGCGGGGCGCTAGTTTGCTCCGTCCAGAAATTCCAGCAACGCCGCGGTGAATGCCGCAGGCTGTTCCAACGGTGACATATGCCCGCTGCCGGCAATTATCTTTAGCGCCGAATTAAAGATGCTCGCCGTGAGCAATCGCGCCGCTTTGCTGCAGGTGTAGTCATATTCGCCGACCAGAACGAGCGTCGGCGCCCGCACCGATTTGAGCACGCCGGTGAGCTGGAACAGCGATTTGCGCTTGGCCAGCACTTCCGAAAGCATAAGGCGCAATCCATTGATCGGGGTGGCGCGGATCAGTCCGGCCATGTGCTCGCGGCTGCGCGCATTGCGTTGGGCATAGACCTTAAACAGATCGCTGCGCAGCATGTCGCAAACCAGTTCGTCGATCTCGCCTTGCGCAATCAGCTTGACCCAGCGCCGCGCCATCCACTCGGTCTTTATCGGCTCGTCGGCGCCGGAGCCAACATCCGCGAGCACTAGGCGTGAAACTCTCTCGGGCTTGCTGGCCGCAAGCGCCAGCGCCGGTCCGCCGCCGAGCGAGAAGCCGACAATAGCCGCCTGCTCGATTTTGAGCGCGTCCAGCACGCCAACGAGATCGCGCGCCAATAGTGCGGCGGAATAATCCGTGGCGGCGGCCGGCGCATCGGTTTGGCCGTGGCCGCGCAGATCGTAAGCGATGACGCGGAAGCGCTTGCGCAGTGCCCTCTTCTGGTGAAACCACATCCGCTTGCCGCAGGCGAGACCGTGCAGCAGAACCACCGGCAGCCCGTCGCCGGCATCATCGACGGCAACAGCGAGGCTGCCGACCTGGATTCTGGTCATGCGTTTCATGATCATTGCAGCACAGCGGTATGATCGGAAACCGCGGCACCGACAAGCGGCGGCTTACTGCGGAGAAAATTAAGCCGCGACTGTGCCCAAAAACTCTTCCACTTCGCGGCGGAGTTTTTCCGTGGCCTGTTCGACTTCCTCGGAGGCCGCCAGCATGGTTTCCGCGGAGCTGCGGGTTTGGGTGACGCTGCCGGCGACCTCGCCGAGCGCGGCGACGATCGACTTGGCGCCGTTCGCGGCGCTGGCGACGTTGTGGGAGATCTCACCGGTCGCCGATTCCTGCTGTTCGACTGAAATTGCGACCGCGCTGGTGTAGCTGTTGATGTCCTGCATTCGCTGTGTGATGTCGCGGATCGCCGAGACGGCCTTGCCGCTTGACGCCTGCACCGAGGCGATCTCGTGGGTGATCTCTTCGGTCGCCTTCGCGGTCTGCACCGCGAGCGATTTCACTTCGGACGCGACGACGGCAAAGCCGCGCCCGGCCTCGCCGGCACGCGCCGCTTCGATGGTGGCGTTGAGCGCGAGCAGGTTGGTCTGGCCGGCGATGTCCTGAATGAGCTTGACCACGTCGCCGATCTTCTGTGCCACATGCGCGAGCGCGGCGATGTCCCGGTTGGTGGCGTCGGCGCCGGCGGCGGCGCTGCGCACGACCTCATTGGCCTGGCCGAGCTGGCGGCTGATCTCCTTGATCGAGACGGAGAGCTCTGCCGCGGCGGCCGCCGCGGTCTCGACATTAGCTGAGGCCTCGTTCGAGCCGTGTACCGCGCCCTCGGCGCGCTGGAGTGTATGGTCGGAAATCGTAAGCAGCGTCTTGGCCTGCGCCTTCATCGCTGTGGCGCTCTGGCTCACCGTCTTGAGCACGCTCTCGACCCGCGCGCGGAACGACGTGATCGCCGCGTCGGTGCTGCGCCGCCGCTCGTCGTGCTGGCGAAGCGAATCCCGTTCCTTCTCGGCGAGCAGCCGCTCGGTGACGTCGGTATGGGTCGCCACCCAGCCGCCGTTGCGCATTGGCCGGCTGACCACCGAAATGACGCGCCCGTCCTTGAGCTTGGTTGTTTTGATTTCGGTTTGTCCCTCGGCCACCAGCTTGAGACGATCCGCGACATAGCGGTCCGGGTCGCCGCTGAAATTCCCGGCGGCGAGCCGATGCAGCAAAAGCTCGCGCAGCGGCGTCCCGGCGCGCGCGTGGTCGGAGCGCAGATGATACATTTCAATATAGCGCTCGTTGCACAACATCAGGCGTGCATGCCGGTCGAACATGCACAGCCCCTGCGTCATGTTGTTGACCGCGGAGCGAAACTGCCGCATCTGCCGGCGCCGGTTGCTGTTGACGAATAAACTGGAAAGCACCGCGGCGGTGAGCGCGAAGGGCACGCCCATAACCAGCGCGGCGACCGGAGCGGGGGTTTCGGTCAGCGCGGCGACGACCCAGCCGGCACCGCAGAGGAAGAAGACGGCGACGCCCACAGCAAAGCCGGCGGCCGCCATCATCAAGACGAGCCTCCAGTTTCGGCTTGCCTTTGCCAGGATTGGACCGCCAACCATCGCGTGAACGCCAAGATCGAACGGCCAAAGCGTAGCCGCTGATCCGTTGTTTTGAGGTTAAGCGATGGCGCCGGATTCCTTAATAAAGGCTGAGCGGATGGCCAATTCCGGTGCTGCCCGTGCGGCGCTCGGCTGGCTGTGGGAATCGCCGGAGGCGAACGAGACTCCATGTCGCCGTCAGCATAGCTTCACGCTTCCGACACTTTTCTAAAGCCAATGTGACGGGGAGGGGATACTTCCATGATCCGGTTGTCCGCTGCGGCGCGCCTGGGCGGCGTTTTGCTCGGCGCGGCGATGCTGTTTGGCTGCGCCGACAATCCGCCGCCGCCGTCCGAGCAGCCGAGCTTCTACAAGGATCTCGCGCAGCCCGACGCCGTGCTCGATGTCAACGCGGCGCAAGCGATGATCTCGAGCTATCGCAGCAGCAACGGCCTGCCCCCGGTCACCCTCGATCCGGAGTTGACGCGGCTCGCGACCGAGCAGGCGCAGGCCATGGCGGCGAAAGATAAAATGGATCACGACGCCAAAAAGCCGTTCGAGGAGCGCATCCGGAAATCCGGCTTCGACGCCGCCGTCGCAGTGGAGAATATCGCGGCCGGCTATCACACGATCGCGGAAGCGATTTCCGGCTGGCGCGATTCGCCGCAGCACCGCGCCAACATGCTCAACGCCAATGTCACGCGCATGGGCATCGCGACTGTCTACGCGCCGAAATCCAAATACAAGGTGTTTTGGGCGCTGATCCTCGCCAAGCCGGACGAGCGTCACGGCTGACGTCACGGCACCGGCACGAGATCGAACAGCCTCTGCCCGTAAGTTTTGCGTGCGTCGTTTAACAGCGGATCGACGGCGGCGCGAAATTGCGCGTGGTCGGCCGCGGTAAGTTCGACGATCTCGCAGCCAGCGGCCTTGATGGCGGTGCGCGCCTCGCGATCCTCCTCGATGGCGAGACCGCGCTGGAACGCGACCGCGCGCCTGACCGCCTCGCGGACCGCGCGCTGCAAATCCGCCGGCCACGCGTCGAAGGCCGGCCGGTGCAGAAAAATCGGCCGCGATATGTAGAAGTGGTTGGAGACGGTGTGGAAGTGATGAAAATCATGCACGCCGTAGGTCACCGTGTTGGCGAACGGATTTTCCTGCGCGTCAAGCGTGCCGGCCTTGATGCCGGCAATGGCCTCGGTCAGATCGCAGCGCACCGGAACCGCGCCAAGAAGCGCAAACGTGCGCGCCTGCACGTCGCTCGGCAGCACGCGGATGCGCATGCCGGCGAGATCCGCCGGCAGGCGCACACGGCGCAGCCGGTTTGAAATCTGCCGGAAACCGTTCTCGAACCAGCCGAGGATGCGGTAACTCACCCGCTGCTCGATTGCGTCCGCCAGAAACCTGCCAAGCGCGCCGTCCATTGCCGCGCGCGCCTGGTCGCGCTGCGCGAACAAAAACGGCAAATCGACAAAGCCGAGCTCGTCGACACGGTCGGTCAGGTAGCTCGACGATTGATAGCCGAGCGTGAGAATGCCGTCCTCGACCAGCCACAAAATGTCTTCGGCGCGATAGCCGAAATCCATGATGTTCCAGACATACTTCACGTCGATGCGGTCGCCGAACTCGGCCGTTAGCGCATCGCCAATCAGTTTGAGGCTCTTCGAGAACGATGTGGTCGGCGGGCCGTAGCCGCCCATCCGGATCGTGATTGGATTTGCCATCGCCTGTGCGCGCTTTGTACGTTTGCCGCGCGGAGCTACGCGGGAAACAGGCGCGAAAGTCAAATCCACCGCACTAGCCGCGCAATCTCGCCCGGAGCGACTTTGCTGCAGCGAGAATCGCGCCGCGCGCCTTTTCCAGCCGCCGCGCGCGCGCGAATGGCGCTCCGGGACGCACCGCGATCAACCGGTTACACAACGCGAGCCGCTCGCGCCAGATATCATCCAATACGGAATTATCGGGTGCGGCCGCGGAATCGGTGCGGACGATGGCCGAGTCTTCGGCCAGTTCTTCGGTGAGCCCCGCAGTGAGCAGCATACCCGGCGCGTAACGCGACAGCCGCTCCTCATAGGCCGTCTTCCAGTACCAGGCGGTATCGCCGCTGCGCAGCGTGATAGTGGCGGCGATCGGACGGCCGTCGAGCAGGAGACGATTGATCGCAACCTTGCCATCGGTGGCGAGCGAAAACAGCGCCGTCTCGATGAAACTTTGCACGTCGTCGTTGTGGGCGGCCGCGGTGCCGGCTTTACCCTTCCAGCCCCGGGCCTCGAGCGCCAGAAAATCGTCCAGCGCCGCGGCCACGCCCGCCGGCTCCGCCGTTGCGGTGAACATGAGCGCGCCCAAATCCGCCAGCCGTCGGCCGGTGCGGCGCAGCTCCTTGAGGCGGTGCCTTGAGAGCGCATGGTCGATGTAATCCCAGCGATCGCCGCGCGGCTCGAGCATCGCGCGCTGATGGCGTGCGAAATCGGCCTGCGGCATCTGCCCGCGGTGGAGAATGGTTTCGAGCGCCGCGGCGAACGAACCGGCTTCGGCAATCAATGGCAGCAGTATCAATCCGGGCAGCGATGGATCGCCGGCGAGATGCGCAAGCCACGCGGCAATCACCGGCTCGGCCGTTTCGCGCTCGACCAGCGGGGTCCCAAGCGGCGCGTAAGGATGGGTCCAGCCGATGAGGACGGGAAATTTGACTCCGTAACGCCGTGCGCTCAGGCGCGCCGGAAAAAAGCCGAGCAGTTTTCGCGGCTGCGTTCCCGACCAGACCAGCACAGCGCCGGCATCGCGGCCGAACACCGGCGCAGCGGCGAGCGCGAAAGCCGGCTCATAAAAAACATTGGGCTCGATCGCATTCGCGGCGAGTTCACGCCACTCGTCTTCGATGCCACCGAGCTCCGTCAGCGGGCGCCATTCGGTGGTGAAAGAGTTGACCGCGTAGCGGTCGGCGAGTGCGGCGCGGCGCGCGCTGGCAATGGCGGAGACGGTGCGCTCGAGCGCGACACGCGGCGCGAACTGCGAACCGATCGATGCCACAATGACCTCTTCGCCGCTTCGGCGAGGCGGCAAGCACTAGCAAGGAGTCGTTAAGAATCGGTTGGAATAAATTAACGAATATGGCGGCAGTTCAATGATCGGACTTCGCCAGCGCCATCGCGTCGGCCCAGACTTTCTTCCGATCGTCGTCGAACACCAAAGCCGGATCTTCCGGCGCCGTGACCCAGGCGCCGCGTGCGATCTCGTCTTCGAGCTGCGACGGCGCCCAGCCGGCGTAGCCAAGCACGACAAGACTCTTATGCGGTCCCTTGCCGAGCCCGATATCGCGCAACACGTCGGCGGCTTCACTGAGCGCGACGCGGCCGTCGATGTCGAGCGTATCGTCGCGGCGATAGTCGGCGCTGTGCACGACGAAGGCGATATTCGGATCGACCGGGCCGCCAAGAAAAATACGCACGCTGTCGGTGATGCCGCTGGCATTGCCGCCGAGCGCTTGCAGGAGATTCGCAATCGGACGGCTGTCGAGCGGATGATTAATGACGATGCCGAGCGCGCCGTCGCGGTTATGCTGCGCCATCAGGATCACCGCGTGATCGAACGGCTCGTGCATGTCCGGCGATGCGATCAGGAGCTCGCCGGCGAGCGAGGCGCGGCCGGACGTGTCGGTGTCGGTCGGCAGCGCGGCGTGCAGCACAGCCGCCGGCAGCGCGATCGCCGCGGCGGCCAAAATCCAACGCCTGGTGTCGAACCTGAACACGGTCAATCCGCTGCGCCGGACGGCAACGTCCGGCGCGCATTCTACACGCTTGGCGGCAAGTCGGGGAGGGACGGATTACAGCGGGGTGTCTTAGACAAATTGCAGGGCAATGCCGCCGAGGTTGCCGAAGTCGGCATGCAGCGTGTCACCTTTGCGAGCGAACACGACGCGGGTGAACGAGCCGGCGAGCACCAGATGGCCGGCTTCCAGCGCCACGCCGTGCCGGCCGAGCTTGTTGGCGAGCCAGGCGACGCCGAGCGCGGGATGGCCCAGCACTCCAGCGGCGACGCCGGTCTCCTCGATCTCTGAATTGCGATACATGATGCCGCCGACCCAGCGCAGATCGACTTCCATCGGTACGACCGGGCGCCCGCCGACCACAATGCCCGCAGCGGCGCCGTTGTCGGAGACGGTGTCGAATATCTTGCGCGGATCCTGCAAGCGTGCGTCGACGATCTCGATCGCCGGCACGACATATTCGGTGGCGCGCAGCACGTCGGTCAGTCCGACGCCGGGTCCCTTGAGCGGCTTGCCCATGACGAAAGCCAGTTCGACTTCGACCCGAGGCAGACAATAATTCTCATGCGGCACGCGGGCGCCGTCGGCGATCATCATATTGTCGAGCAGGTAGCCGAAGTCCGGCTCATCGATCTGCGAAGAGCGCTGCATTGCCTTCGAGGTCAGTCCAACCTTATGGCCGATGAGCTTGGCGCCGGCCGCGATCTTGCGATTGGCCACTTCGGTGGAAATGGCGTAGGCGTCGTCGATCGTGATGTCGGGCCAGGTCTTCGAGAGCTGAACGGCCTGTTTCCGTTCTTTCTCCGCCTTCATCAGAATATCGGCGGCTTTGTTGCGATCGGCGGCGGACATCATGGCGGCTGGCTCCCCCGTGTTGCGGAGGAAAGCCTAGCACACTTGCCGTGGATGGAAGGAAAGGGTGGCGCCCTGGCTGCGGCGCGGCCTTATTGGCACGCCACGCGCAGCACGACCGTTTCCTCCGGACAGCTCGTCGGGGCCGGCTGACCCGACATCCACAGCGAGGCGTTGCATTTTTCCGCGGTGCGCACGTCGAGCGGCTGGCCGGAATTAAAACCCTTGCCCTTGCAGGCATTGGTCGCCGCGGTCGCGCAATCGGCGGCCCCATTGCCGGCGAGCGGACAGGTTTCCTGAACTTCGATGACCTTCGACGTTGACATGTGCACCATGGCGTCGGCGGCGTTCTTCATGGCGTCGCCGGTCGCGGTCGCTGCGTCCTTGGCGGCTGCCGCCGATTGCTTATTGAAGTCGTCGAGCTTCGACTGCTGCTCCTTGATCTTGGCTTTGAAGTCGGCAACCGAGTCGTTCCACCACCGGCCGAGGTCGAAGCTCTTTTTGTCGTCGGGGGACGCCGCGGGCGCGCTCGACGGCGGTGGTTGCGGCGGCAGGATAAAGCCCGACTGAGCAGGTGGGGGTGTTGCCGGTGACGGAGTTGCCGGAGCGGCGGCTTGCGGCGCACCGGTCGCGCCGGCCGGTGCCGGAGCATTTTGCGCGGCCGCAGTCCCGGCGATCGCGATCAACGCGGCCACAATCAGGCCACCAAGCAAGTCCCAAGCTAAGTTCGAATTGCGTGGCGTCACGGCCGCCCCGTCAGGCCAAAGTCTAATGGACCCATCGGTCTTTTTGAGCCCACCGGCTGTCACTGACGCACTCTGTCACTGACCCAACCAGCACATTGGCGAATCTGGCGGCCAAATTAGGCGCCAGCGTGGTCACAATACGCGCCCCAATGCGGCAATGCCAATCACAAGAGCGGGCGGGCGCCCACGCCGCCAGGGCGCATTTTCTACCCCTTGGGCCGGGCGTTTTCGCGCCATCGCGCCCAGACGAACCAGAAAAGTCCGGTTAAAAGCACGGCCACAATCGCGGCATCGAACCTGTGGAAGATCTCGCGCAGGGTGGGGTCGCTGTTCCAGCGCGTCCCCAGAACATAGCCGGCATAAGCAAGGCCGAAGCACCACGGCCACGAGCCGAGAAAAGTGTAGATCTGGAATTTCAGCATCGGCATACGCGCCAGGCCGGCGGGGAAGGCGATGAAGGTCCGCACCACCGGGAGCAGCCGGCCGACAAAGACCGTGGCGGATCCATAGCGGGCGAAAAACTGCTCGGCGCGGTCGAGCTCGTGCGGCCGCACGAGAACGTAAGCGCCCCAGCGCTCGAACGCCGCGCGGCCTCCCGTGGCCGCCACGTAATAGGCGACGGTCGAGCCGACGTTGCAGCCGAGTGCACCCATGGTCGCGGCGCCGATCAGACTGAACCGGCCGGTCGACACGAGATAACCGGCGAACGGCATAATGATCTCGGAGGGCAGCGGGATGCAGGCCGACTCGATCGCCATGAGGATGACGACGCCGGCATAGCCGGCATTTGAAATGATCTCGACGATCCAGGACACGATCGCCGAAATGGCCTGGTCGATCATTGCTCGGCTGAGACTCAGCGCGGCTTGCGCGCGCGGCGGCCTTCGAGCATCACGATTTTGCGGCGCGGGTAATCCTCGTGCATCTTCTTCGGCACCTTTTCGGCAATGCCGAGCAGCCGCTCGCGCCGGTCCATCTCTTTCCAGACGTCTTCGGGGCGGATGCCGGAGGCGACCCACAGCACGACGAGGTTATAAATGAGATCGGCGCTTTCCTTGACCACGGCGTCGCGGTTGCCGTGCATGGCGTCGATGACGACCTCGACCGCTTCCTCGGCGAGCTTCTTCGCCATCTTGGCGCGGCCGGCGCGCAAGAGCCGCGAGGTCCGCGAGGTCGACGGATCGTCGTGCCGGCAGGCCTGGGCAGCCTGATAGAGCCGTGAGATCGAATCAGTCATGACCCACGAGAATAGCCCGATCTTGTCGCAATTGTGTTAAAGCTCGCGGCCGGTCAGGGGGCGCCGCCACATTCATCAGTATTCGTCCTGAGCCAGCAGCCCTGCGTTACCCCCGGCTGCCGCCGTATTGATGGTGACAACCTGCTCGATGGCGAGGCGGCGCAGGTAGTTCGGCCCGCCGGCCTTTGGCCCGGTGCCGGACAGGAATGTGCCGCCGAACGGCTGGGTGCCGACGACCGCCCCGATCATGTTGCGATTGACGTAGACGTTGCCGTGGGGGAGACGGGCGGCGATCCGCGCGGCGGTGAGGTCGATGCGGGAATGCACGCCAAGCGTGAGCGCGGTGCCGTTCTTTGCGATGTCATCGAGGAGCGCGTCGAGTTCGTCTGCGCGCCAGCGCACGACATGGAGTACCGGGCCGAAAACTTCTTCTTTGAGATCGCTGGCCCGGTCGAGCGCGATGATTGCCGGCGCGACATAGCTGCCGCCGGGCGGGTTCGCCGGGTGCTGGAAGACGACGCGGCCGGCGTGCGCCATCTCGGTAATCCAGTCGTCGAGTTTGGCCCTGGCTGCCGCATCGATCACCGGCCCGACATGGGTGGCGATATCGCGCGGATCGCCGACTTTGAGTTCGCGTGCGGCGCCGGTCACCATGTCGAGCATGCGGTCGGCAACGTCGTCTTGCAGGCAGAGGAGGCGGAGCGCCGAGCAGCGCTGCCCGGCGGAGCGGAAGGCGGAAGCAATCACGTCATCGCTGACCTGCTCGGGAAGCGCGGTGGCGTCGACGATCATGGCATTGGTGCCGCCAGTCTCGGCGATGAGCGGAACGATCGGGCCGGATTTTTGCGCGAGCGCGCGGTTGATCGTGCGGCCGACCTCGGTCGAGCCGGTGAAGACAACGCCGGCAATACGCGGGTCGGCGACCAGCGCCGCGCCGATGGCGCCGTCGCCGGGCACGAGTTGTAACGCGCTTGCCGGCACGCCGGCGTCATGCAGGAGCGCAATGGCAAACGCGGCGACCAGCGGCGTCTGCTCGGCGGGTTTGGCGACGACCGTATTGCCGGCGACCAGCGCTGCGCTGACCTGGCCGAGGAAAATCGCCAGCGGAAAATTCCACGGACTGATGCAGACAAAGGTGCCGCGGCCGCGGTAATGCAGTTCGTTTGATTCGCCGGTCGGGCCCGGCATCGCTTGCGGGGTCAGACTTGTGCGCGCCTGTGCGGCGTAATAGCGGCAATAATCGGTTGCCTCGCGTAATTCGGCGAGCGCATCGTCGAGCGTCTTGCCGGCCTCGCTCTGCAACAGCGCGAGAAGCCTGCCACGATTGACTTCAAGCCGGTCGGCGGCGCGTTCGAGGATTGTGGCACCCTCGTCGACAGTGGTTGCCGTCCAGCCGGCAAAGCCCGTCACAGCGGCGGCGACCGCTTCGCCGGCAATCGCTGCATCGGCCTCATGCACTGTACCGATTAGCTTGCCGTCGATCGGCGAGTTCACATTGCGCGCGCTGCCGGTCCGCGCGACGCCATTGACCAGTGGTGCGGCCGTCATGGAAACCGGCGCGCCGTCGCCCACCTCGCGCAACAGCGCGTCGAGGCTGGCGCGGTCGCCAAATTCAACGCCCGCCGAGTTGCACCGCTCTGGCGCGTACAGATCGCGCGGCAGCGGAATTTTCGGGTTACGCGCCTCCGTCACGTCGCCGATGAAACTTTGCGGCCGGCGCAGAATTTCGGCGATCGGCACGTTCGGATCGGCGGCAACCGAGACGAACGACGAATTAGCGCCGTTCTCCAAAAGCCGCCGCACCAGATAAGCGAGCAGATCGCGGTTGCTGCCGACCGGCGCATAGATGCGGCAGGCGGCGTCGGGGAATTCGGCGATCAGCGCGTCGTAGAGCGCTTCGCCCATGCCGTAGAGCCGCTGGAATTCAAAGCCGTCGATGCCGCCTGAGTCCTCGATCACGCTGGCGACGGTGAGCGCATTATGCGTGGCGAATTGCGGAAACAGCCGCGGCCGCGCGCGCAGGAGTTTCTTTACGCAAGCCATGAAGCAGAAATCGGTCATCGCCTTGCGCGTGAACACCGGATAATCGGCAAGTCCGCGCTCCTGCGCCCGCTTGATCTCGGTGTCCCAATAGGCGCCCTTCACCAGCCGCGCGGTCATTCGCCTGTTGAGCGTGGCGGCGACCTCCTCAATCCAGCCGATCACGGCGAGCGCGCGCTTCTGATAAGCCTGCACCGCGAGACCAAAACCGTCCCAATCGCCAAGCGAGGCATCGCGCAGCACCAAGCCGATGATGTCGAGCGAGATTTCCAGCCGGTCCGCTTCCTCCGCATCGACGGTGAATTGCAGGTCGTGTGCCTTGGCGAGCCGCGCCAGTTCGAGGAGCCGCGGCGCAAGCTCTTTGCGCAGGCGTTCTTGCGAGATCGCCTCGTAGCGTGGATGCAGCGCCGAGAGCTTGACCGAAATGCCGGGCCGGCGCGGCAGCGGCGCATTGCCGGCTCTGGCGCCGATCGCGGTAATGGCGCCGGCATAGGCCGCGAAATATTTTTCGGCATCGGCGGCGGTGCGCGCGCCTTCTCCGAGCATATCGAACGAATAGCGGAAGCCCGCGTGAGCGCGGGCGCGCTCCAGCGCTTCCTCGATGGTCTGGCCGATGACGAAATGCGAACTGAGCAGCCGCATCGCCTGCCGCGTCGCCGCGCGCATCGGGGGCAGGCCAAGCCGGCGCACGACGGTGTCGAGAATGGTTTCCGGCGTCTCGCCGGGATGGATGATGCGGGCGGCGATGCCGAGCGTCCATGCCGAGGCGGAGACCAAAATCGCGGTGGAGTGCACGTCGCTGTCGAGCCAGCGTCCGGCGGCAAGCTTGTCCTCAATGAGGCGGTCGGCGGTCGCGGCGTCGGGCACGCGCAGCAACGCCTCCGCCAGCACCATCAGCGCCAGCCCCTCCCTGGTCGAGAGCGAATAGGCGTGGAGAAACTCCTCGATGCCGCCGAGGCCCACGGGTCTGGCACGGATCGCCTCGACCAGTTTTCTGGCCCGCGCGTCGATTCCGCTTTCGGCGGCGCGATTGCGCCGGGCATCGGCAAGAAGTCCCGTCGCCAGTTCGTCGTCAGGAAGCGCGAACGGCGCGTGAAAGTCCGGGAGCCCGGTTTCGGGCGCGTGCATTGCGCCAATCTATCCTCGCATGGCCGTCATTGCGAGGAGCAAAGCGACGAAGCAATCCAGAAGCTTCGCGGCTACTTGGATTGCTTCGCTTCGCTCGCAATGACGCGCTAAGCGCCGCGCGCGAGCAAAGCCGCGAGCTTGTCGATGCTCATCGACCAGCCCATCTCCATGCCTTGCAGGTATTTGACCGCGATCTCCGCGATCGCCGCACCACGCGTGTGCAAGGTCACCTTGGTCTTGCCGCCTTCCTCCGCGAAGAGGACGGTCGTTAGCCCTTGGATGATGGGATTGCCGTCGCCGTCCAGCGCATTATTGGTGAAGACGAGCCGCTCTTGCGGCACGATCTCGCGGACTTCGCCCTGCATCGGATAGATGGCGCCGTCAGGCGCGCGCATGTCGATGCGGATGCTGCCGCCGACCTTTGCCTCGAACTCGCAACGCGGATTGGTGAAGCCTTTTGGACCCCACCACTGCGCCAGCACTTTGGCGTCGGTCCAGGCTTTGAACACCAGCGCGCGCGGCGCATCGAAGGTGCGCGTGATGGTGATTTCACGCTCGGCGAGGACTTTATTTGAAACGGCAGGGGGCATGCGAACTCCTTGCTTTGTTTACTGCCCGACCAGGATCATCCAGCCGACGCCGAATTTGTCGGATAGCATGCCGAAGCGGGATGAGAAGAATGTCTTCGCCATCGGCATATTCACTTTGCCGCCATCGGCCAGCGCATTGAAGATGCGTTCGGCGTCCGCGTCGGTCGAGGCGCTGAGCGCCAGCGCAATGCCGTGAAAGTTAGGACTGCCGCTGCAGCGCCCGTCCGACATCAGAAGCGTGGCGTCGCCAGCGCGAAGCGAGGCATGCATCACCTTGTCGGCGCTGCCGGGGGAGACCATCGATTGGTCGGGGGCTTCCTTAAAGCGCATGAGCATTTCGACCTTGGCGCCGATTGCCTTCTTGTAGAACTCGATCGCTTCGTCGCAGCGGCCTTCGAATGCCAGATAGGGTTGGACTTGCATGGAACTCTCCCTAGTTTAGCGAGACGCCATCGCTGCCACGAATTCGGAAAGGCGCGCAAGCGTCTGAACCAGTCCTTTGTCGGCTGTTGTTCGCCGGCATGTCACTCGCTCTTCGGTTCTTTGGCTTGCAGCGTTTTCAAGTAGTCATCGAGGCGGTCAAAACTTTCGTCGAAAAACCGGCGGTAGGCGTTGAGCCACGCGTCGATGTCTTTCAGCGCGCGCGGCTCGATGCGCGCCGGCCGCCGCTGCGCTTCGCGGCCACGGGCGATCAGACCGGCGCGCTCAAGCACTTTGAGGTGCTTCGACACGGCCGGCAGACTCATGTCGAACGGCTTCGCCAGTTCGGTCACCGAGGTTTCGCCGAGTGCGAGCCGCGCCAGAATGGCCCGGCGGGTTGGATCGGCGAGGGCAGAAAAGGCGGCGTCGAGTGACATTTGACCGTTTAGTTAAATAACTGGATGGTTCAATACATTGGAAAATAAAGCTCGTCAAGAAGCGATTTTGCACAAATCCGGTAGCGGCAAACCACGCAAGGACAACATTGGCCTGCTAAAAGCCCGGCCGAGCTTGGCCAAAGGTCTGCCGTGTCGTTCATCCGCATTTATTTCCGCGTGCTCGCTTTGTTGCGGCCCGATGCGAGGCTCGCGTTCATGCTGGCGGGCGCCAACATCCTGCTGGCAGGCGCGCAATTCGTCGAACCGGTGCTGTTTGGCCGCATCGTCGATGCGCTGTCGGGCGCGCTGCCGGCGGGCGTCGGCCCGGCGGCGCGGGCGCTGGCGCCTCTGGTCGGCACCTGGGTCGGCTTCGGCCTGTTCGTCATCGCCTGCTCGACGCTGGTCGCCTGGTTCGCCGACCGGCTGTCGCACCAGCGCCGCAACATGGTGCTCACCGATTATTTCGAGCACGTGCTGCAACTGCCACTCGCCTATCACTCCGGCGCGCATTCCGGCCGGCAGATGAAAATCATGCTGACCGGCACCGATACACTGTGGTGGCTGTGGCTGTCGTTCTTCCGCGAGCATCTCGCCGCCTTTGTCTTTATTGCATTGCTCCTGCCCGCCACGCTGTTGCTCAATTGGCGGCTCGCTTTGCCGCTGATCGTGCTGTCCGCAGTCTTCGCCATTTTCACCGCGTTCATCATCAGGAAATCGTTCGGCCTGCAGCGCGAAGTCGAGCGGCATTATTCCGAGCTCGCCGAAACCGCCGCCGATGCGCTCGGCAACATCGCGCTGGTGCAGAGTTACGCCCGCGTCGAGCTCGAAGTGTCCGGCTTGAAGACCGTGGTGAACTCGCTGCTCGGCGCGCAGATGCCGGTGCTGACCTGGTGGGCTGTCGCCGCAGTGCTCACGCGCGCCGGCACGACGCTGACCATGCTCGTGATCCTGTTGACCGGGACTTATCTGAAACTCATCGAGCTCGCTTCCGTCGGTGAAATCGTGAGCTTCATGAGCATCGCCGCGATGCTGATCGTCCGGCTCGAGCAGGCCGTCAGTTTCGCCAACCGCCTGTTCATGGATGCACCGAAGCTCGCCGATTTCTTCGGCGTGCTCGATACCGTGCCCACAGTGCACGACCGGCCGGACGCAATCGATCCCGGCCGTGTGCGCGGTTTGGTCGAATTCAAGGAGGTATCGTTCTCCTATGACGGCAAGCGTTCGGCGGTGACCGATCTCGCCTTCACTGCCTTGCCGGGCGACCGCGTCGCTTTGGTCGGACCGACCGGCAGCGGTAAATCCACCGCGCTGGCGCTGCTTTACCGCGCCTTCGACCCGCAGTCGGGCGTGATCGCGATCGACGGCATGGATATCCGCAGCCTCTCGCTGACCGGACTGCGCCGCAATATCGGCGTGGTGTTTCAGGAGACGCTGTTGTTCAACCGCTCGATCGCGGAGAATTTGCGCGTCGGCAAGCCTGAGGCGACCGACGCGGAGATCCGCGACGCGGCGGCGCGGGCGCAGGCGCTCGAATTCATCGACCGCAACCCGGATGGGCTCGAGGCGCGCATCGGCGAGCGCGGTCGGCTGCTCTCCGGCGGCGAGCGGCAGCGGCTCGCCATCGCGCGCGCGCTGCTCAAGGACCCGCCGATCCTGATCCTCGACGAGGCGACCAGCGCGCTCGACCCGGTGACCGAGGCGCGCGTCAATCGTGCGCTTGACGAAGTGATGAAGGGCCGCACCACGTTCGTCATCGCGCATCGGCTCGCCACCGTGCGCGAGGCAACCCGCATCCTGGTGTTTCAAAACGGCCGCGTCATCGAAACCGGCACGTTCGAAGAATTGCAGCGCCACGGCGGCTTTTTCGCCGAGCTGGTGCGCGCGCAGTTTGGCGTCGCGGCCGAGTAATTTAGCGCAGGACTCACGTAATTGGTGGCGGCGCAGTTTGGCGCTTCACCTCTGCCCGCCGCGGGGGGGCATAGCAATCTTTGGCTGGCCGCTCTATCCATTCGGCGAGCCCATCAAGCGATAAATGCGAGCCCGACATGACTGACACACTTGTATACACGCCGCCGGACGTCTGGGTCTGGGAAAAGAACGACGGCCCCAACTGGCGTTATAGCAATACCAATCGCCCGATCGCCGGCGCGACGCATGAGAAGGCGTTGCCGCGCGGCAAGCATCCGCTTCAGCTCTACTCGCTGGGGACACCAAATGGCGTCAAGGTTACAATTATGCTGGAGGAATTGCTGGCCGCCGGCCATAGCGGAGCGGAATACGACGCTTGGCTGATCCGGATCGGCGAGGGCGACCAATTCGGCAGCGGATTTGTCGGGGTGAACCCGAATTCCAAAATTCCGGCGTTCATGGACTATAGCGAGAAGCCGCCACAGCGCGTGTTCGAGTCCGGTTCGATCCTGCTTTATCTGGCGGATAAATTCGGCGTCTTCCTGCCGAAAACCCGCGGCATGCGCACCGAAGCGCTGAACTGGCTGTTCTGGCAGATGGGCTCAACGCCCTATGTCGGCGGCGGCTTCGGGCATTTCTATGCCTATGCCCCGGTGAAAATCAAATACGCCATCGACCGCTTTGCGATGGAGGTGAAGCGGCAGCTCGATGTCCTCGACCGGCAGCTTGCGGACAATCGGTTCATCGCTGGCGACGAATATACCATCGCCGACATGGCGATCTGGCCTTGGTACGGCAACGGCATGCTGAACGGCGCGTCATACAACGACCCGCGCAAGTTCCTGCAGACGCAGGACTACGAGAACCTGACGCGCTGGACGAAAGAAATCGGCGAACGCCCTGCCGTCAAGCGTGGGCGAATAGTCAATCGCACCAGCGGGCCGCCTGAAGAACAATTGCACGAGCGTCATGACGCCGGCGATTTCAAAACAAAGACGCAGGACAAGATCGGCGCGCGGGGGTAATGCCGCATACCCGGAGAGGAAATTTACCGCAGCCGTTCCAGAATACTGACGTAATTGGCGACAGCGGCGCCGCCCATGTTGAAGATGCCGCCGAGTTTGGCGTCCTTGACCTGCATGTCGCCCGCGGTGCCGGTGAGCTGCATCGCGGTGATGGCGTGCATCGACACGCCGGTAGCTCCGATCGGATGGCCTTTGGCTTTTAATCCACCGGACGGATTGATCGGCAGTGCACCATCCTTGGCGACGACTCCATCTGCAATCACGCGCGCGCCCTGCCCTTCGGGCGCAAGCCCCATCGCCTCGTATTCGATTAGTTCGGCGATGGTGAAGCAGTCGTGCACCTCGGCGAAGGAGAGATCCTTCAATCCGACGCCGGCCTCTTTGAAGGCGCGCTGCCATGCCACGGCGCAGCCTTCGAATTTGAGAATGTCGCGCCGCGACATCGGCAAAAAGTCTTGCACGTGCTGCGCGGCGCGAAATACGATTGCCTTGTCGAGCTTGAGCGCCGTCTCGACGTCGGCGAGCACGAGCGCGGCGGCGCCGTCGGACACCAGCGAACAATCGGTGCGCTTGAGCGGACCGGCGACAATCGGGTTCTTGTCGCTTTCAGTGCGGCAAAAGTCGTAGCCGAAATCTTTGCGGATTTGCGCGTAGGGATTGCCGACGCCGTTCTTGTGGTTCTTGGCGGCGATGCGAGCCAGCGCGTCGGATTGGTCGCCCCAGCGCTGGAAATAAAGCCCGGCGATTTTGCCGAAAATGCCGGCGAAGCCGCCGTCGATGTCGGCTTCCTCGCGCACATAGGAGGCTTTGAGCAGATTGCGCCCGATCTCCGCCGGCGCCGTGGTCGTCATTTGCTCGACGCCGACCACGAGCACGATTCTTGCCGCACCGGCTGCGATCGTTTTCAGCCCCTGATGCACCGCAGCGGAGCCAGTAGCGCAGGCGTTCTCGACCCGCGTTGCGCGCTTAAACCGCAGGTCGGGCGAGGCCTGTAACACCAGCGAGGCGGTAAAATCCTGCGCCGAAAAGCCAGCGTTGAAATGGCCGAGCACGATCTCGTCGACGTCTTTGGCGGCAATTCCGGCATCCGCCGAAGCCTCGCCGGCCACCCGCACGATCAGGCTCTCGACGGTCTCGCCGGCAAGCTTGCCGAACGTCGTATGCGCCCATCCCAAAATGGCGGCTGTCATAATTGCTCCTTCGATAGCTCTCTCGCCGAACTTTCGTCGCTTTTCCTTGGCTCAGCCGCGGTCCACACCGCCTTAAGGATAGCCGGAATGGCCTTTGCCTTCGAGGCCGCCTTGGGCTTAGATAGGGGCGCGCCCACGCTTCGTGAACCTTCCGCGAAACCTTGGTGGCCCTTCGGGCCCGACCGATCGAACGGACCGCGACACGTGCTTTGTACCATTCGTCTCCGGGCGCTTCTGCTCGGCTTGGCTTTCGGCTCCATCGCCATTTGCGCGATAGCCTCGGGCGTTGTCGCATCGGCGACAGCGGCGCGCGCGGAAGCGCTCATTCTTGTCGATGCCGACAGCGGAAAAGTCTTGCGCTCCGAGAACGCGACCTATCCCTGGTACCCGGCCTCGGTGACCAAGCTGATGACGCTCTACGTGACGTTGAGCGCCATCCGCGATCACCGCATTACACCCGACACGCTGTTTACGGTTTCCCCGAACGCCGCGGCGCAGGCGCCCACCAAAATGGGCTTCCCGGTCGGAACCCCGGTCACCGTCGACAACGCGATCAAGATGATGATGGTGAAGTCGGCGAACGACATGGCGGTCCTGCTTGCGGAAGGTGTCGGCGGCTCGATCGACAATTTCGCGGAACTGATGACCGACACCGCGCATCGTCTCGGCATGAAGGAATCGAATTTCGTCAATCCGAACGGCCTGCCCGCCGACAACCAGATCGTTTCAGCGCGCGATCTGGCAATTCTCGCACGCGCGCTCATCCGCGAATTCCCCGACTACAGTTTCTACTGGCACATTCCGGCGATCAAATACGGCCACCGCGTTGTGCGTAATTACAATCCGTTGCTCGGCCGCTATCCCGGCACCGACGGTATGAAGACCGGCTTCATCTGCGCCTCGGGCTTCAATCTCGTCGCCACCGCCACCCGCGGCAACAAGCATCTGATCGCGGTGGTGCTGGGCGCGCCGTCGTCCGCGGCGCGCGCGGTGAAAGCGGCGCAGATGCTGGAAGGCGGCTTTTCGCAAAATCCGCTGGCGTGGCTGACGCCTTCGCTCGGCACGGTCGACGCGCTGGCGACGGTTGACGCTTCGCCGCCAAATCTCAAAGACGAAATGTGCGGCGGCCATCGCAAGCGAATTGCGGCCGAAGAGGACGACCTGGACGACGCCGGCGACGAAAGCAACGCATCCGACAGCAATCCGCAATTCTCGGTGATGTTGTCGGCGCTGCGTGCGCCGACGGCCAAAAACGCCAATCTGTTGTCGGATGATGCGCCGATCGTGCCGACGGTGGTTTATACCGGGCCGACGCGCACCCAGGCGCAAATCGCCAATCTCGCGTCGGAGCCCGAGGAGGCCGATCCGGGCGTGCAGAAAAAGCCAAAGCACAAACCGGCGGCCGCCAAGGCCAAGAACGGCAATTCCACCGGCGCCAAACCCGCCAGCGGCAAATCCTCAAATGCCAAGCCAACCGACGGCAACACCGCGGACGGCAAAATAACGGACGTTAAAACGAGCCCGCCGCCATGGACGCCGATGTCGTCATCCGCGCTCGCGGCAACCCCGCCGCCCGATTTGAAAGCCGATGCGCCGGTGAGCGCCGCGGCGCAGCCGAAGCCGGCCAAGCCCAAACCGGCCGCGGTGAATTTCCAGCAATAATTTCCTCATCCCCTACGGACGGGTCATCATGCATAAGGTGACCATTGCCGCGCTCCAGGCGACGAAGCGCGAAGGCAAGAAAAGCGTCGGCGTCGTCGCCTGGGATTATCAGCTCGCCCGCATCGCTGATCGCGCCGGTTTCGATTTCGTCTCGGTCGGCGATTCGGTCGGCGTCAACTTATGGGGCCGCGCCGACGTGCTCGACGTCACGCTCGATGAGATGCTGGTCTGCTGCAAGGCGGTGCGCCGCGGGGTCGAGCGCGCGCTGGTGAGTTGCGACATGCCCTATGGCCCGGTGCAGCAGGGCATCGACGGCGCGCGCGCAGCCGCGTCGCGTCTAATGAAGAAGGGCGGCGCCGACATGGTCAAAGTCGATGCCGCAGCGGATTATCCCGACGTGGTGCGCGCGCTGGTCCGCGACGGCGTACCGGTGTTCGCGCAAATCGGGTTGACGCCGCAGACCGCGGGCAAATACGGCATTCCCTATAGCGCGCAAAATTCGGCACAGGCGCAGGCGACCCCCGAAGCGGCGGCGAAGCTCGTCGCCGAGGCGAAGCTTCTCGAAGAGGCTGGTGCCTGCCTGCTCGATTTCACCAACTCCGGACCGGTCGCCGGTGCGGCCGTCGCCGCCGCGGTGAAGATTCCGGTGATCGGCGGCTTCGGCGGCGGACCGTGGCTCGACGGCCGGGTCCGGCTCGCCCACACCGCCATCGGCTATGGCGAAAAGTGGCTCGATAGCAAGACCGACACTTATTTCAATTCCGCCAGAGCGACGCTCGATGCCTTCACGGCGCTGATCGCCGATGCCCGCGCTGGCCGCCAGATCAAGGGCTGACCCCGGCGCGCCGCGCACCCGAACTCGCCCGCGTGTTATCGTGAGCGATCGGCTGCAGGTGCTGGAATAGGCTGGGACTAAGCATGGTCGATTACTACTCGGCGCTACTGCGTGCGGTGAACGCACCCGGCGCGGGCGATGAAGAATGGCGCCGCCGCCTTTACGAACGCGCGCGAAATCTGCTTGCGCAGCAGCTGCGGGCACGCCGTCCGCCGCTGTCCGCCGCCGAGTTCGCCTCCGAGCAGGCAGCGCTTGATAGCGCAATCGAGCGTATCGAAGCGGAGATGGAGTGGACCGAGCGGGATACCGACGCGCCGGAGCGGGGCCCGATTCCGGAACCGACGCGCTGGCGCGGCACGGTGTGGTTTGCGCTTGCGCTGGTCGCCGCGGCGCTTGGCGCCAGCGGTTACAGCTACTGGGCAAGGACGCGAACGAACACCGCCGCGCCGCCACAGGCCGCTCAGGCAGCGGCCAAGGATGGCGAGCTGCCGCCCGGAACCGACGGCGGTTCGACCGAAGCCGATTTGCCTTATGTGTTCCGCCGCCAGCCGACCTTCTACCGGACGTTGGAGCCGGCCGGCACGATCATCGTCGACCGGCTGCAGCATTTTCTTTATTTGATTCAGCCCAACAATGTGGCGTTGCGCTATGGCATTGCGATCGGCGCGCAGTGCGTGAACCTTGTTGGACTGCGCCACATCGGCAGTATGGCGGAATGGCCGTCGTGGCAGCCGCCGCCGGGGATGATCGACCGCAATCCGAATCCGATGCCGGGAGGACCGGGCAATCCGCTCGGCGCACGGCTCCTTCAGCTCGATGACAAAGTGTCGCGCATCCACGGCACCAACGCGCCGAAGACGATCGGCAATACCGTCAGCTTCGGCTGCATTCGCCTCGTCAACGATGACGTTGTCGATCTTGCCGGCCGCGTGAAGGTCTCGACGCGGGTGGTGGTGAATTAGAGCATGATCCCGAAACAGCATGCCCCGGACTTGATCCGGGGTGGAAGCCGGTTTTCGGATAAGATCATGCTCAAGCCAACAACGCGCGGCGTTATTTCACGGAGCGGTCAAGGAGCTCGATCGACACGCCTTCCGGCGCGCGAATGAAGCAGACGCGCACGCCCGGCCGCACTGTCGTCGGCTCGCGGGTGAATTCGACGCCCTTCTTCTTTAGGTCGGCGGCGATTGCATCGATGCCGCTCACCGCGAGCCCGAAGTGGTCGAGGCCGCGATACGGTATGGCCGGCGGGGCGTGGGTGCCATCGCCGTCCGCCACCGGCGCGATGAAAATATTGGCGCCGCCGAGCTTGAGATCGATGCGGGGCTTACCTTCCTGCGTGCTGCGCAGCACCTGGGCGCCGAGCATTTTCTCGAACCATTGCGCCATGGCTTCCGGATTGGTGGTACGAAGATGAATGTGGTCCCACGTCAACTGCATGGCGCTTTCTCTCCCTGTTTCACTTACGCTCCCGGAGCGTAGGACATTCCGGCAATACCTGTCATCGGGGTTTCGTGCAGGTCAGTTGCGCAGCGGCTTTGGATCGCTTGCGGCCGTGGGTGAAGCGGTTTGCGGCTTTGCCGTAACGGGCAGCCAGCCGGATTTGACTACTTCAAGCTGGAGCATTTGCAGCATGCGCTGCAGTTCCGGCCGCTTGACCACTCCCGCCGCGCTGTCGCCGCTTAGTCCGTGCAATTCGAGCTGGTAGCCTTCGGGATGTTGCGTAATCGCAAGCCGGTCGGCGAGTTCCGCCCAGCTCGCGGTCGATTGCAGCACGTCGGCGGGTGTGATCGTCATCGCGGCTTGCGTCTTGGCAAGCGCCGCGTCGCGCTCGAAGGCAATCGCCTCGCCGCGAAAATCCGCCGGTGCGCGCTGCGCGAGGTCGGAACTGCTGGCGAGATAGCCTGCGGTTTTCTCCAGCACGGCGAGCGACAGCCGCCGCGTCAGCCAGCACGACCAGGCCTCGCGCTGGCCGGCATTGATGGCGGCGAGAATGCGATCTTCCCGCGGCACATAGACAAAAGTGATGCTTCGCAGTGCGCGCACGATGGGCCGCCATAGTCAGTGCCGCAGTAAAGGCCAGGCGGTGCCGATGGCGCAAGGCCGGCGTTTATCGCTTAAGACGCCGCCGCCGGCGAGAAATCGGAGCAAAACGACCGCGCGCTCAGATAGCGGTCATGCCGGAGGCAGATGCCGTCGTCGGACCGGACCGAGCCGAAGGCGGAACTCAGGCTGGTCAAACCGGCGAAAGCGGCTTCAAGGTATTGCGCGTCGTTGCGGAAGTGCCGGCATGAACGGCACTCGCTTTGCACGCGAAGCTTTAGCTCGTCCATCGTTCGTCCTTAAAGCGCGGCCCGGCGCACGAGTCGCCGGGCCGCTTGTGCATGCGCGATCAGGGGGTGAGATTCTCCCAGTGCGCCGCGAATACGATCGCCGAGAGGATGAAACCGATGATCACGTTGACGATCGCGCCGGCGCTAAAGGCGAGGAACGGCCGCTTGCCGGCGCTGGCCAGTTCGCCGAAGCGCGTGGTGAGCCCGATGCTGAGGAAGCAGAAAATGAAGGCCCAGGTGCGCAGGTCCTTGATCGGCCCGACCAGCGACGGCACCACCGTCTTATTGAAGTCGGCGAGGCTGTATCCGGCGGTTACCGCGGTGATGAGCAGCGACGCCAGCAGGAAGCCGATGACGAATTTCGGAAAGCGCCACCAGATTTCCGCCGCTTCCGGCTTGCGGCCGGTCTCAGTGCGGTCCCATTGCGTGGTCGCGATGATAGCCAGCACGAAGGCCCAGATGCCGATCCAAACGTCGCGGCCGACGACCTTGATCAGGGTATAGGCAAAGATCGCCTGATCGCCGGTGCCGGCCACGTCGCCGTGACCGGCGAGGTTGCCGTAGGTCTGCGCCGCGGCGATACCCGCCGCATCGGCGAATTCCGAGGTGCCGATCCAGGCGCCGCCGACGCCCGCGGGCAGATGCAGATATTCGGCGATGAACGGCAGCACGAAGATCATTGCGACCGCCCAGATAATGACGGTGGTGATCGCGATCGGCGCGTCTTCCTTCTTGGCGCCGACAGCACCGGCGATGGCGATCGCGGCGGAAACGCCGCAGACCGCGCCGCCGGCGCCGAGCGTGGCGGCAAGACGCTTGTCGAGCCCGAGCTTGATCGCGACCCAATAGATCACGAGAAAGGTGATGATCGATACGATCGAGGCTTGCAGGATCGCCGTGGGGCCGGCCCACAGGATCAGCGTGAACGGCAGCGTCGCGCCCAGGAGCACGATGCCGGTCTTGACGTAGAACTCGACGCGGAATCCGGCGTCGAGCCAGCGCGGCAGACCGAACACGTTCGACAGAGCAAGACCGACGACCAGCGCCACAAGCGGCGGCTCGAGATCATAGGTGTTCGCTTTGTCCCATTGGCCGATGGTGAAAATGACGACTGAGAGCGCGTAGAGAAAGACGAAGGACGGAACGAAATCGCGCGCCTTGTAACCGAGGGCCGTCAAGGCGACGGTGAAGACGGCGAGCCAGACCAGAAACTGGGCGATATAACGGTCGTAATTGGCGGCGAAATGCGCGCCGAGTTGCGACCATGTCGACCATTTCGCGGGTGTCACCGCGAGCCAGTGAATGCTGCTGCCATTGGCGAACAGGCCATAGGCCAGAGCAACGATGCCAAGGCCGAGCCAGATTGCCCACCAGTCCTCCTTTAACCAGAGTTCACGCCAGCGCAGCGGCGGTGAAATCACGCGGTCCGGGTGGACTTCAACATTTGCCATGACCAAGGGCCCTCTTCAGTTACTTGGGCGCGCAACACTTCACCATGCTGCCGCCATCCCGATTACCGGCCTTAGGTAGAAGATTGTTCCGTTGAACGGCAATAGACGACGCCAAAAAAGAATAATTCACTCATTTAGACAACAAGAAAGGGCAATTGCTTCCAACAGGACTCAGCTGGGCGAAATCGCCCGGCTACCATTTTCATCCTTTAGCGCTCCGGTTTATTCGGCCGCGGATGTTGAGTGGCGGCCGATCCATTCGGCGATCTGCGCGCATTGCACGCGAATGTCCGGGATCGAGACGATTTCCCACAGCCTGCCGCGCGTCAGCGGACCGGCGGCCAGCAGCCGCCGCGACGGCACGCCGTTGCGGTCGATGACGGCGCAGTCATCGGCGACATCAATGCCGATGCCGATCGGATCGGGCCGCGCGAGACCCTGTTCGAGGAGGCTGCGCAGGATGGGATTGGTGCTGTCGCGCGGGTTGACGGAAACGCCGACGCACTCGACCACATTCGCGGCACGAAATGTCTCTGCTGCCGCCGCGCCGCGGCGGCGATAGGTGACGGTGACGCCGTAATCATCCGGCTCGACCGCGGCAACTTTTCCGGCCACGACTTTCAGCTGACCCGATGCAATCGAATTTCGCAGCAGCCGGTCCCCGTCCGGCGCCATGCGATGGCGATGCACGTCCCACCAAGCGCGCGCGTGGCGGAGAAACCGCCGCTTGGCCGGATCGGGCCAGCGCCGCCAGATTTCCTGCACGTGAGGCCGCAGGCCGTCGAATGTGCACCGCCAATCCCGGCCTGCCGCGACATCGCGTTCGACCAGAGTGCGCAGCCACCTCATCACGCGTGAAACTTCGCCGCCAAATGGCACATCGGCGGCATCGATGCGCGTGGGGGCGACATCACGGTGAACATGCGGCAGCAATCCGCGCCGCGACAGCGCCATGATTTGTCCCGAATGACGCGCTTGCAGCAGCGACAACACGTAATCGACCATGGTCAGTCCGCTGCCGACGATCAGTACGGGACGGTCCGCCGGTATGCCGGCTTTCGCTGGCTCGACCCACGGGCTGACACTGCGCGCATACCTCGCCGCCGGCGCCTCGTTGCCGGTCGCGATGATGCACATGTCGCCGGCGATGGCCGTCCCGTCGCCGAGTGTCACCTCCACGCCCGATGGCTCGAGACGTAGCGCTACCGCCTCGCCGCGAAGGACGCGCAGCTTATCTTGTCCGTGCGCACGATAGTCCGCTAACAGGCTGCCGAGATAGGATCCGTAAATCGCTCGCGGCACGAAACAGAACGAACCCTCGCACCCCTCCACCTCGTTCTTTTTGTTGGCGATGACCCATTGCCAGAAATGCCCGGGCTGATCCGGGAAGGCGCTCATATTGCTGACCCGGACATTAAGCAGATGATGCGGGTTCACGGTGCTGTAGGCGACGCCGAGCCCCGTCGCGGGCGTTTTCTCGATGATCGTGACCTGAGCGTCTTGCGCCGGGTCGCGCAGCAGATGACACGCCAGCAGCGCGCCGGTGGCTCCGCCGCCTATGATAATGACTCGCTGATTGGACGCGGATGGCATTGCGCGACGCCTGTCGCTCATCTTTCCGCCATGCGCAGCGGCGCGTCGGTGACCTTCTGCAGCGCCTCGAGCGTGAGGCCGGGCACCATATCGCGGACGGCAAAGCCGTCGTCGGTGATGTCGAGCACGGCGAGATTGGTATAGACGCGCTTGACCGCGCCGATCGCGGTGAGCGGATAGGTGCAGCGGCGGACGAGGCGACTCTCGCCGGATTTGGTCTGATGCTCCATCAGCACCCAAAGCTGCCGGGCGCCGGCGGCGAGATCCATGGCGCCGCCAACCGCGGGCGCCGTGTCGTTGTCGGAGATCGACCAGTTGGCGATGTCGCCGTTCTCGGCGACCTGGAAGGCACCCAGCACGCACAGATCGAGATGGCCGCCGCGGATGAGCGCGAAACTGTCGGTGTGGTGCATGTACGAGCCGCCGGTGCGCAGCGTGACATATTGCTTGCCGGCATTGATCAGCCAGCGGTCGATCTCGTCCGGCGCCGGCGCGGGTCCCATGCCGAGTACGCCGTTCTCGGAATGAAAAATGACCTCGCGCTCGGTCGGCACGTGATCGGCGATTTGCAGCGGCGCGCCGATGCCGAGATTGACGTACCAGCCTTCTGGGATGTCGCGGGCGACGCGCGCGGCCATCTCGGTGCGCGTCATCGGCTTGCAGGCTGCGAACAGGCTCACAGGTTCCTCGTCACGTTACCGTCGGCTCGCCATAAGGCACGTGCATCACGCGATTGACGTAGATGCCGGGCGTGGCGATTTTTTCCGGATCGAGCACGCCAAGCTCCACGATGTGCTGCGCCTGCGCGATGGTCAAATTCGCCGCCGCCGCCATCACCGGATTGAAATTGCGGGCGGACGACCGGTAGGTCAAGTTGCCCCAGCGGTCGGCCTCCCAGGCCTCGATTAGCGCGACATCGCCAGGCAGCGCTTCTTCCAGCAAATAACGGCGGCTGCCGATTTCTCGCTCCTCCTTGCCGGCGGCGAGTTTGGTACCGACGGCGGTCGCGGTATAGAAGGCGGGAATGCCGGCGCCGGCGGCACGCATGCGCTCCGACATCGTGCCCTGCGGCACGATTTCCAGTTCGATCTTGCCGGCGCGATAGACTTCCTCGAACACTACCGAGCCGGCACTGCGCGGATAGGAGCAAATTATTTTCCGCACGCGGCCGAGTTCGAGAAGCCGTGCCAGGCCAGTTCGGCCGGTGCCGGCATTGTTGGAGACGATGGTCAGATCTTTCGCGCCTTGCTCGATCAAGCCTTCGATCAGCGCGTTGGGCTGCCCGATGCTGCCGAAGCCGCCGAGCAGCACCACCGAACCGTCGCGGATGCCGGCCATCGCCTCGGCCATGCTGTGAACGATCTTGTCGATCATTGAAAGGCGTTATTTGCCGACCGCGCGCGCCCGGGACTCGTCGGCGAAGGCCGGCATCACTTCGCGGGCAAAGCGGGTCAGGTTGTCGGTCGCCTTGTCGACGCCGAGACCGCCGCCGTTGAGCAGGACATATTCGACGCCGAGCCGCCGCAGCTTGCCGAGCTTGGCGGCGATTTCGTCGGGTGTGCCATAGAGCGCCGCCTCTTCGCTGGCTTCGCGGGTGTCGGAATAAGCCATGATGCTGGCTTTGCTCTTGGTGCCGTCGGGCGCGCTCGAAATCGCTTCGAGACGGCGTTGCGCTTCCAAGCGCCTTTCGAGCGCGGCGTCTTTGTCGGCCTGATTCTTGGCGACGTAAAAAGCGCGTGCAACGCCGACATCCATCGGATCGAAAGCGCGGCCGCGCGCTTCGACCGCTTCCTTGAAGATGGCGATGCGCTCGGCGACGGTTTCGAACGAGGCGAACTGGTCGAGTAAGAGATTATAACCGCGCGCGGCGACCTGACGGATCGAATCCGGGCTGCCGGCGCCCATCCACATCGGCGGATGTGGTTTTTGTGCGGTCGGCGGCTCGACGATGATGTCCTCAAAATTCCAGTATTTGCCGTGATGTGAAAAACGCTGCTTTGAGGTCCAGGCTTTGACGATGACGTCGAGTGTCTCGTTAAAGCGCGCATCGGCTTCGGCGATCGGCACGCAGAAACCGGCGAATTCGTTGTGGCGATAGCCTTTGCCGACGCCGAAATCGAGCCGGCCGCCGGAGAGCAGGTCGATGGTCGCGCCCTGTTCGGCGAGCAGCACCGGATTGTGCCATGGCAGCACCAGCACCGCGGTGCCGAGGCGGAGCGTTTTGGTTTTCGCCGCCACCCAAGTGAGCAGCGCGAGCGACGCCGATACTTGACCGAAACCGGTGAAATGGTGCTCGACCAGGAAGGTCGAGTGGTAGCCGAGCGCTTCGGCCTCGATGTTGTAATCGACGAACTGCCGGTAGCCCTGGCCGGAATCGACGTCCGGTCCGCCGTGACGGGCTGTGGCGCTGCCGAATAGACCGAACCTCATAACGGCGCTCCCTGCATTGCGGCGCCAATGTAGCGCATGGCCCGCGGCCGGAGCTATAGTGCCGGCCTAGTGTCCCGATTGCGAAGTTCGTATGTGTTCGTGGCTGGTATTACGCGAACTTCGCAATCAGAGGGACACTAGCAATTTTATAGGCCAGTGCGGACCTTGGATTTGAAGTTCCTAACGGGTTCGCGGCTAAAAAATAGAAACTTCAAATCCACCGCACTGGGGAGGAAATCATGAAATTGGCCGGTGTTATTCTCGCCGGATTCGCGGCGAGCGTGTTGTTCGCGGCGCATCCCGCGAAGGCACAGGACTATCCGACGCGGCCGATCACGATGATCGTGCCCTATCCGGCCGGCGGCGGCGTCGATGCGATGGGCCGCCTCGTCGGGCAGAAATTGTCCGATGCGCTCGGCCAGCAGGTGGTGATCGAAAATCGCGCCGGGGCCGGCGGCATGATCGGCACGCGCGCCGCCGCCAAAGCTGCGCCCGACGGCTACACGCTCGTGATGCTGCTGACCGGCATCAGCCTCGGCGAGAATCCCGGCTATGACATGAACAAGGATTTCGCGCCGATCGGGCTTGTCGGTTCGACGCCAATTATCATCGACGCCAATCCGGCGTTCCCGGCCAAAACGCTGACCGATGTCATTGCCCTCGCGAAAAAGGATCCTGGCAAATACTCCGCCGGCACGCCGCCGGCGCCCACGGTCAATTATTTCGGCGCGGTATTGTTCAACCAGATGGCCGGCACCGACATCACCATCGTTCCCTACAAAGGCACCGGGCCGCTCACCGCCGATCTCCTTGGCAATCACGTGCCGCTCGGCTTCAACACGATCCCAGCGTCAGTGAGCCAGATCAATGTCGGGCAATTGCGCGGCCTCGCGGTCTCCGACAAGAAACGCTCGCCTGCGCTGCCCGACGTCCCGACTGCCGCGGAGTCCGGCCTGCCGGGTTTCGAGGCGGTGCAGTATTACGGGCTGGCCGCGCCGGCCGGAACGCCGCGCACGATTGTCGAGCGCCTCAACAAGGAACTACAGGCAATTTTGAAAAGCGACGAGATCAAAAAGCACATGCTCGATCTCGGCAGCGAGCCGATCCCGGGCACGCCGGACGATTACGCCGCCAATATTCGCACCGAAGAAGGCAGGTGGGCGGCGCTGATCAAGAAGCTTGGCTTGAAGATCCAGTAGCTCCTTTCAATTCATTATTCCGAACCGGCACATCTGCGCTGCTGTAGCTTGCATTGAGCGCGGGCTAAATCCAGCTACAACAGGCGGCAGTACAGGGAGGAAATCGCGATGGAGTTGGGCTTAAAAGACAAGGTCGCCCTGGTGACCGGATCGAGCCGCGGCATCGGCCGTGGCATCGCGCTCGCGCTTGCCGCCGAAGGCTGCGACGTGATGTTGACCGGCCGCGACAAAGCGGCGCTGGACGAGACCGCCGCCGCCATCCGCAAGCTCGGCCGCCGCGCCGGCACCGCCGTTCTCGATCTGCGCGAGAAGGACGCCCCGGCAAAGCTCATCGACCAGGTCAAGCGCGAACTCGGCGGGCTCGATATTCTGGTCAACAATGCGGGCGCCACCAAGCGCGGCGATTTCCTCGAACTCACCGACGCCGATTGGGAAGACGGCTATGCGCTGAAATTTTTCGGCCATATGCGGCTCGCCCGCGCCGCCTGGCCGCTGCTTAAGGAACGACACGGCTCGCTCGTCTCGATCGGCGGCACCGGCGCGCGCAAGCCGAGCGCGCAATTCACCATTGGCAGTTCGGTCAATTCGGCGGTTACCGCCTTCACCAAATGTCTCGCCGACCGCGGCAAGACCGACGGCGTCCAAGTCAATTGCATCCATCCCAGCGTGGTCGAAACCGACCGCACGCGCCGGCGCATCAAGGCCAACATGGAAAGCACCGGCAAGTCGGAGCAGGACATCCGCAAAGAAATCTTGCGCGAATTCAACACTATTCGCTTCGGCACCATCGAGGATGTCGGCGACCTCGTCACTTTCATTGTGTCTTCGCGCGCCAGCTGGCTGCACGGCGCCACCATCGATCTCGACGGCGGCGAGATTCCGGTGCTGTGAGTCGTCGTCATTCCGGGGCGCGCGCAGCGCGAACCCGGAATCCATAACCACAGCGAGCGAGGTTTTCGACGTGAGCGCGAGAATTGTGGGATTAGTGACTATGGATTCCGGGCTCCTCGCTTCGCTCGGCCCCGGAATGACGGAACCATGAACGTCTTGTTCACGCCCGCCCGGATCGGTCCGGCGGAGATCAAAAACCGCATCGTCATGCCGCCGATGACGACGCGCACGGCGGACGACGAAGGCTTTGTCACCGAGGACTCGATTGCCTATTACATGGCGCGGGTGCGCGGCGGCACCGGGCTGATCACGGTGGAAATGGCGTCGCCGGAAAAAGCCGGCCGGCACCGACGCCGTGAGGTCGGGATTTATGACGACCATTTCATTCCGGGGCTGACGCGGCTCGTCGCTGAGATTCATCGCGGCGGCGCTAGGGCGTCGATCCAGCTCGGCCACGGCGGCGGTCATACCCGCCGCGATATCTGCGGCGAGACGCCGGTCGCGCCATCCGCCATCCCGCATCCGGTTTACGAGACGACGTTCGAAACCATCATTCCGGAAGCGATGAGCAAGGCGCGCATCGCGCAAGCCGTGACCGCGCATGTCAACGCCGCGCGCCGCGCGCAAGCCGCCGGGTTCGATTGCGTCGAAGTCCATGCCGCGCACGGTTACCTGATCTCGCAATTCCACGCGCCGTTCGAAAACCTGCGCACCGACGAGTATGGCGGTTCGCTGGAAAACCGCGCCCGCTTCGGCCTTGACGTGTTGCGCGCGGTGAAAGCCGCAGTGCCGGGCCTCGGCGTCATCTACCGGCTTTCGGTCGAGGACTTTTTCCCGGGCGGCATACCGTTTGCCGAGGGCCGGCAGATTGCGATCTGGGCGGCAGCGGCTGGCGCCGATGCGCTGCACGTCACCGCCGGCCATTACCGCTCGCGGCCGTCGGCGCAAATCGTGCTGCCGCCGATGGCCATGCCGGACGCGCCGTTTCTCGATTTTGCCGCCGAGGTGAAAAAACAAATCAGCGTGCCGGTGATCGCGGTCGGCCGGCTTGGCGATCCGGCGACGGCGGAAGCCGCGGTGGCGAACGGCAAGACCGACTTCGTCGCACTCGGACGGACGCTGATCGCCGATCCGCAATGGGCCGACAAGGTCAGCCGCGGTGAGCCGATTCGGCGCTGTCTAGCCTGCAACACCTGCATCAACGAAATGCGCGGCGGCGCGCGCATCGGCTGCGTGGTCAACGGCGCCGCCGGCCGCGAAACCATGTTCGCCGCAGCCCAGCCGCCGCACGGCGAGCGCATCGCCGTGATCGGCGCCGGGCCGGCCGGGCTCACTTACGCGACGCTCACCGCCGACGGTAACAGCGTGACGGTTTTCGAGAAAAGCGAATGCGCCGGCGGCTCGTTCCGCTACGCCGGCAAGGCGCCGCTCTTTCAAGAAGTCGAGGCCAACCAGCAAAGCTTCGACCGCTACATCGGGGATATGACAGCGGCCTGCGAGAAAAAAGGTGTCGTGTTCCGCTTCGCCACCGACGTGAGCAGAAACTCGGAATTGCTGGCGCCGTTCGACCGCATCGTGATCGCAACCGGCGCCGCCTATCGTTTCGGTCTTGGCGGGATCGCGACTGCGGCGCTCGACTCCGGCGCGGCGCGTTGGCCGGGCATCGGCCAATTATTCTCGCTGCCGGCCCTGCGCGACTGGTTTTACTACCGGGCGCGGCGCGCCACCGCCGGCCGCTTCACGAAGCTGGCGCGGCCGGGGCAGCGAGTCAGCGTGATCGGCGACGCCATTCACGCCGGGAAAAGCAAGCAGGCGATCGCAAGCGCCTTTGAGGCGGCGCTGCTGCCCGCTGCGAACTGAGAAGAAATCTGCGTGTGCTTACTTGAGTGCTGACGAGACCGATGAAAATGTAGTCTTTAGCTTGGTGCCAAGCCCGGTGACCACCGGAATGATCGCCAATGCGATTCCGGTGGCGATCAGTCCGTATTCGATCGCCGTTGCGGCGCTCTCATCTTTCAAGAACTTGATGACCAGACGCATGCATACCCCCTGGAACGCGGGGGCCGATTGTTAGTTTTGGAATCTTATTAGGTTCTTAAGGCAACCGCGAAACTTGGCTGCTGCAGGAATTTGTCGCAGCGGCCGCGCTAAGCAAGGCTTTACCGTCTTTGGACACAGTGCCCGGCAAGAATAAGGGAGAGCCTCATGCTGCGCGCACCGAATATCGCTCTTTTCGTCATCGCCTTTTGCCTGGCGATGCTTGGTATCCTGGCGGCCCTGCCGATCGCGCTGCCGATCCCCGGCCTGACCGGGAACTCGTCCTGGTACATTTTTACGGCGTGGTTTCTGCTCGCGGCGGGCACGCTGGTGCGGCCGGATCTCCGGCAGGAACATAAATCCTGATCGATCTGCGGTTGCGGGGGCGGGCGACTACGCCCGGCTCACGAGTTGCCGCGCCTTGTCGAGATGGCCGTAGGAGCGCACCGGCGCGCACATCAGGAAGCGATAGCCTTCCTTGACGATGCGCTCGGCGTTATGCGCCTCGACATGCGGGTGGCCGACGACGACGTTTGCCGCCTTGCAGGTATTGACGATCTCCGCCATCGCCTCGAGCACCACCTTGTGCTCGTACTGGCGCGGATAGCCGAGCTCCTGCGACAGATCGCCTTCGCCGATCAGGATGGCGCCGATGCCGGGCACGTTTTTCAGAATGTCTTTTAGATTCTTGATGCCCTCGGTGTCTTCGATCATCAGGATCACAAAAATCTCGCCCTTCGGATTGAGCGGCCACACGTCGGCCCGGTCGTAATATTCCTGCTGGGTGACGCCCCAATAACGCACCGCCTGCGTCGGCCCGTCGCCGCGGATGCCGGCCGGCTCGTAGAGCGGCTTGTTCTTCAGCCGCGGATAGCGGCAGGCCGCGACCGCGTTATAGGCCTGCTCGACATTGCTGATATGCGGCCAGATGATTCCGTAGGCGCCGAGGTCGAGCACCTGCTTGGCGTGAAACTGCGCCTTCTCGCCGCCGTTCGGCGGAATGCGCACATGTGGAGTGACCGCCGGCGCGACTGAGCCGGATTTGGCGATCTGCGCGCGGTTGAGCATGTATTGCAGGCAATCGCGAAAGGCGCGGATGTCGTAGGCGTTGTGCTCCATCTCGTAGAACACACCGTCATATTTGGCGGTGGCAAGCGCGACCGCGGATTCGACGTCGGCCTGCGAGAATGTCACCAATGCATGCTGGCCCTTTTCGAGCGCGCCGATGACGCCGTTAAGCCGCGGAAGTTCAGCCATCCCTTGGTCTCCCGAATGCGATAATCGCTCACTTATCCGATGATTGGGCCGGTTTGACAATCACGCTCCGCGCCGTAGCATCACCACCCCTCAACCATTGTCCGCGCAGGCGTTAAATCATGATCATCGATTGCCACGGCCATTACACCACCGAGCCCAAGGATTTGCTGCGTTTCCGCAAAGAGCAGACCGCGGCCGCCAATGCCAAGGACAAGACGGCGATGCCGTCGCGCGCCAGTTTGAAAATGTCCGACGACGAAATTCGCGAGAGCATCGAGCAGAACCAGCTTAAATTACAGCGTGAGCGCGGCACCGATTTGACGATTTTCTCGCCGCGCGCATCGGGCATGGGCCATCACGTCGGCGACGAGAGCGTGAGTCTCGAATGGTCGCAGATTTGCAACGATCTGATCGCGCGCGTCGTATCGCTGTTCCCGCAGAACTTCATCGGCGTCTGCCAGTTGCCGCAATCGACCGGCGTGCCGCCCGCCCACTCCGCCGCCGAACTCGAACGCTGCGTGAAAATGGGCTTCGTCGGCTGCAACCTCAATCCCGATCCGTCCGGCGGCTATTTCAATTCGCCGCCGATGACCGACAAGTCGTGGTTTCCGCTCTACGAGAAGATGATCGAGCTCGATGTGCCGTGCATGATCCACGTCTCCGGCTGCTGCAATCCGGCGATGCACACCACCGGCTCGTATTATCTCAATGCCGATACCATGGTGTTCATGCAGGTCCTGCTGTCCGACCTGTTCAAGAATTTTCCGAAACTGAGATTCATCATTCCGCACGGCGGCGGCGCGGTGCCGTTCCATTGGGGCCGCTTCCGCGGCATTGCGCTCAATAACGGCAAGCCGGAGCTTGCCGAGATCATGGGCGACAACATTTTCTTCGATACCTGCGTCTATCACCAGCCGGGCATCGATTTGCTCACCAAAGTGGTGCCGATCGAAAACATCCTGTTCGCGTCGGAGATGGTCGGCGCGGTGAAGGGCAACGATCCGAAAACCGGCTTCGGCTTCGACGACACCAAGCGCTACGTCGACAAGGCGCCGATCAGCGACGCCGATCGCAAGAAGATTTTCGAGGACAATGCGCGCCGCGTCTATCCGAGATTGAAGGCAAAGACCGCGGCAAAAGCGACGGCATAGGGTCTATCGGCATTGGCAAAAGCTGCGAAACAGGTCGAGACGAAACGGCAGGGCAAGAGCCATTTTATCGTCCGGATCGGCGCCCGCGATATCGAGACGCGCGGCCTGGCGTTGGGGTTTTGGACAGATCTCTATCACCGCTCGATGACCATCTACTGGCCGATGTTCTTCGGCTCAGCAGCGGCGATCTTTGTTGGCCTCAATTGGATTTTTGCTTTCTTCTACTGGCTGGGCAAAGACCCCATTGCCAATGTTTCGCCGGATCTGCCGCTGAGCCTGTTCTATTTTTCGATCGAGACGCTGGCGACGGTCGGCTATGGCGACATGCATCCGCAGACCAATTACGGGCATCTCGTCGCCACCGTCGAGATTTTCACCGGTATGTGCTTTCTCGCGGTGATGACCGGACTGATCTTCGCCCGCTTCTCACGCCCGCGCGCCCGCTTTGTCTTCGCCAAGTATCCCGTCGTCACCCGGCACCAGGGCCAGACCACGCTGGTCATCCGCATCGCCAACGAACGCCACAATACGATCTCGCAGGCGACCGCGCGGCTGTGGCTGTTCCGGCTGGAGAACGTCAAGGAAGGCAATCAGCTCAGGCGCTATTACGAGCTGAAACTCGAACGCAACGAACATCCGATGTTCGCACTGAGCTGGACGTTATTTCATATCATCGACGGGACGAGTCCGCTCTATGGCGTCACCGCGCAGGAGCTCGCGGCAACCGAGGGCGCGCTCACGCTCAATGTCGGCGGCGTCGACGACAGTTCGGCGCAGCGCCTCTACGCGCGGCAGATCTACGCGCATTCCGACATCAAGTGGAATTATCGCTACAAGGACATCACCAGTCTCGCCGACGATGGCCGGCTCCTGATCGACTACACCGGCTTCCACGACGTGGTGGCCGAAAAGGTTTAGGGAAGGACGAACGGCGGCGGCTCAAGCCTGACGGCTTAACCGGCGCGAGGCGCCGTCGTCCGGCCGAACCAGTCGCTCAATGCCCTGACGACAGTATTGGGCTTGGTCTTTTCGAAATCGACTGCGATCACGCGTTCGGCCGCAGCCGCGTGCGCCGCGGACTTGCTGTGCATCGGTTTGCCGCGGGTGGGTTTGCGGCGCAGGGCTTTACTCCGAGCCGGCTTACTGTATGCCGGTCTGTTGCGCACGGGCTTATTGCGCGCAGGCTTGCTGCGGTCGCCTTTGGTGCGGCGCGCGGCGACGGCCGGTTTTTTCTTGCGCCCGGTTTTTTTGACGTGATTGAGCGCGATCGGCCCGACATGCGTCAGAAAAATTCTCTCATGCGGCCGGGTCAGCGTCTCGATGGCCTGATGGAGCGGCAGCCACTTCACCGCTTTGACGTCGTCCGTCAGATCGCGCGTCGGCGAGCCGTTGGCGCGCATGAGCCAGAACTGCACGATCTTGACCCGGCCCTCGACCGGATAAGACATCGAGCCGAGAAATTCGCGCACCGAAACGTCGTGTCCGGTTTCCTCCACGACTTCGCGCCTGGCGCCGACATGCGCGGGCTCGCGCGGCAAGAGCTTGCCCTTCGGCAGCACCCACGCCTTTTCCCGCCGCAAGCGCACGACGGCGATGCGCGGTCTGGTCTTTCCCTTAAGGACAATGCCGCCTGCCGCCAGAATCGGCGCGCGGCCCTTCGTGGCAGAATCAGTCATGGCAAATTTATGCCGGAGGGATTTGCGCCGGGCAAGGTGCGATTCGCCCGTCCGGCGCGGCTGTCATGAAACGGTGACGACGATCTTGCCGAAATGCTGGTTCGCCTTCATCAGCGCCAGTGCGTCGGTAATGTCGGCGAGCTTGTAGGTCTTGTGGATCGGCAGGGACAGTTTGCCGGCCTCGATCGCCGGCCATAGATCGGCCCGCATTGCTTTCACAATCTCGCGCACTTCCTCAGGCGTGCGGGTGCGGAAGGTGACGCCGATATAGTCGATGCGCTTGAGCGCATGCAGGTCGTAATTGAATTCGCCTTTGGTGCCGCCGAGCCGGCCGACGTTGACGATGCGGCCAAGAATTTTTGCCGCGTCGAGATTGCCATTGGCGACCGGCGCAGAAATCATATCGACGATCAGGTCGACGCCCTTGCCGCCGGTCGCCTTTTTGACGTCCTCCGGCCAGTCCGGCTTGCTGGTATCGATCGCGACATCGCAGCCGTACTCCTTGAGCCTGCCGCGGCGCTGCACGTTTGTCGAGCTTCCCATCACCAGCGCGGCGCCCATCAGCTTGCCGATCTGCATGCCCATAAGCCCGACGCCGGAACTGGCGCCCTGGATCAGCAGCGTCTCGCCGCGCTTCAATCGCCCGGCGGTCATCACCGCGTTGTGCATGGTCTGCAATGCGATTGGAAAGCACGCCGCCTGCTCGTAGGTCATGTTGTTCGCCGGAATGCGGCTCACGCGGGCGGCGTCGGTGACGGCATATTCGGCAAATCCTCCGGGCGCCGAACTCATGACGCGGTCACCGGGCTTAAAATCCTTCACATCGCTGCCGACGGCCTCGACCTCGCCGGAGCATTCGAGCCCGATGCGCGCGCCGACGCCGCCGATGCTGCCATGCTGGATGCCTGAGGCGACCAAGAGGTCGGCGCGGTTGAGGCTCGACGCGCGCACTTTGATCAAAACCTCGTTCGGCTTCGGCTCGGGCTTCGGCACGTCGCGGATTTCGACGCCTTTCTCACCAAGTACGGCTGCTTTCACGAGGTTTCCCCAGGTTTCCCCTTGGACAATGATTATACTGTATCCGCGACTGCCACGCGGCGTTTCGCTATCTTAGCGGTTCCACGGTTGGCGAGGCGAGGTCTTATGAATGAAATGACACGGCGCGCGCTGGCCGGAGCGGCGCTGATCTTCAGCATGCCACTGTTCATCGCGCCCGCTGCGGCGCAATTCCACGCGGAGGTCTCCTGGTGCGCCAATAAAGGCAACAACATCTCGCCGGATTTGCAGATCCAGGGCTGCACCGCGGTGATCACGGCCGGGCGGGTGGGCGGGAAAGAGCTGGCCTGGGCCTACGACAAGCGCGGGACGGGCTATAAACGTTCCAACGATCTCGACCGCGCGCTCGCGGATTATAACCAGGCGATCGCGGTCGACCCCGCTTATGCGATGGCCTTCTACAATCGCGGCAGTCTCTATGACGGCAAGGACGATCACGCCCGCGCCATTGCCGATTACGACGCGGCGATCCGGGCCGATGCCAATTATGCCGACGCCTATAACGGCCGCTGCCTTGCGCGTGCCGAGGTGGGGAGCGACCTGGCGCTGGCGCTCTCCGACTGCAACCAGGCGCTCAAGCTGCGGCCGGGCGACGCCTATATTCTCGACAGCCGCGGCTTTGTTTATCTGCGGCTCGGCCGGTTCGACGACGCCATCGCCGATTACGATACGGCGCTCAAGACCAATCCGAAGATCGCAACCTCGCTCTACGGCCGCGGCGTCGCCAAGCAGAAAAAGGGCGACAGCGCCGGCGGCACGGTCGATATGGCGGCCGCCAATCTGCTCGATCCCAGCATCGCGGGAGAATTTGCCAGCTACGGCGTGAAGTAGGCCGGTATCGGCAGGGTAAGCCCTGTGTTACCGTGTAGTTACTCTAGGCGTCGATATGAACCAGCTCTTTCGCGCGCAAAAAATTGCCGCTTCGGCCTGTCCGCACGACTGCCCGTCGACCTGCGCGCTCGAGGTCGAAGTTCTCGATCCGCATACCATCGGCCGCGTTCGCGGCGCCGAGGACAACGCCTACACCGCCGGCACGATCTGCGCCAAGGTCGCGCGCTACGCGGAGCGCGTGCATCATCCTGACCGGTTGAAGCATCCGCTGCGCCGCACCGGCGCCAAAGGCTCGGGACAGTTCGCGCCGATCTCCTGGGATGACGCGCTCGATCTCGTCGCCGAGAAATTTATGCGCGCCGAGGAGGAGCACGGCTCCGAGGCGGTGTGGCCTTACTACTATGCCGGCACCATGGGCTATGTGATGCGTGACGGCATCCATCGCCTCCGCCACGCCAAGAAATATTCTGGCTTCTTTTCGACGATCTGCGTCAATCCGGCCTGGACCGGATTCATGGCCGGCACCGGCAAGCTCGCCGGCGCCGATCCGCGCGAAATGGCGAAGTCGGACCTCGTGGTGATCTGGGGCACCAATGCGGTGAACACCCAGATCAACGTCATGACGCACGCGACCCGCGCGCGCAAACAGCGCGGCGCCAAAATCGTCGTCGTCGACATCTACATGAACTCGACCATGGCGCAGGCCGATCTGCCGGTGCTGATCCGGCCCGGCACCGACGGCGCGCTCGCCTGCGCGGTGATGCACTGCCTGTTCCGCGACGGCAAAGCCGACTGGGATTATCTCAACCGCTACGCCGACGCGCCGCAAGGCCTCGCCGCGCATCTGCAAACACGCGGGCCGGACTGGGCCAGCAAGATCACCGGCTGCCCGATCGAAACCATCGAGGAGTTCGCAAAGCTCGTCGGCGGGCGCAAGCGCGCCTATTTCCGCCTCGGCTACGGCTTCTCCCGCTCGCGCAACGGCGCCATCAACATGCATGCGGCAAGCTGCATTCCGGTGGTCAGCGGCGCCTGGCAGCTTGAGGGCGGCGGCGCGTTCCACAACAGCGGTGACATCTTCCGTTTCGACAAGAGCCTGATCGAGGGCAGCGACGTGCGCGATCCAAAGGTCCGTATGCTCGATCAGTCGCGCATCGGCGCGATCCTCACCGGAGATGCGGAAGCGCTGCTGGGCGGTCCGCCGGTCACCGCGCTGCTGATCCAGAACACCAATCCGGTTTCGGTCGCGCCCGACCAGGAAATCGTCAAGCGCGGCTTTGCCCGCGACGATCTTTTCGTTTGCGTGCACGAGCAGTTCATGACCGACACGGCAAAAGTCGCCGACGTCGTGCTGCCGGCCACGATGTTCGTCGAGCACGACGACGTCTATCACGCCGGCGGCAGCCAATATGTCCTGTTCGGACCGAAGCTCGTCGAACCGCCCGGCGAGTGCCGCTCCAACCACGAGGTGATCTGCGCGCTGGCGAAGCGGCTCGGCGCCAGCCATCCCGGCTTCGAGATGACGCCGCGCGAATTGATCGACGCCACGCTGCAACGCTCCGGCTATGGCACGCTCGCCGAATTCGAGAAAAACCGCTGGATCGATTGCCAGCCGGATTTTGCGACTTCGCATTACCTCAACGGCTTCGCTTATCCGGACGGCAAATTCCGGCTCAAGCCGGACTGGCCGAACGCGCCGTTCAACCGCTGGCACCGCAACGTGGCGAAAGCGCCGATGCCGGGATTCCCGGACCACTGGGCCGTGATCGAAGAGGCCGACACCGAATATCCGTTCCGGCTTGCGACCTCGCCGGCGCGCGGATTTCTCAATTCGACCTTCACCGAAACGCCGACCTCGCTGGCACGCGAGCAGCGCCCGGAAGTCATGATCCATCCCGGCGACGCGACGCCGCTTGCCGTTGCCGACGGCGATCTGGTCGTGCTCGGCAATCGCCGCGGCGAAGTGCGGCTGCATGCGAAATTGTTCGACGGCGTGCGCCGCGGCGTGCTGATCGCGGAATCGCTGTGGCCGAACTCGGCCTATGCCGACGGCCGCGGCATCAACACGCTCACCGGCGCCGACTCGGTCGCGCCGTTCGGCGGCGCGGCGTTTCACGACAATAAGGTGTGGCTGCGGAAAGCGGCGTAGTGCGTAGGGTGGGCAAAGGCGCCAACGGGTCCGCGCGAAGCGCGGCCCGACGACAAGCTCCGCGCCGTGCCCACGCGTCCGTTGTTGAAACTTTTTCCGCGTGGGCTTCGCTACGCTCAGCAAATTTATCGCCTTTGCAGGCCTGCAACCGCAGCCGGAACCCACGGTCCTCGCCCGTTGTCGACTTCGCTTACCATCGGGATTGTCTCGTCAAACGTTTGCATCGCAAGTTCAAAAAACTTCAGCAGCATAAAGCAAGCGATCACATGTCCTTGAATGCCGCGAACTCGCGGAGCCGATTCCTGAAATGTGACCTGACCAGTTTCGCGATTAATCTCCCCAAACGTGAAGAGACGACCACTACCGTTCGGGTGAACGAACTCTGAAAGGAAGTCGTAAGCCTCCCGGACGGACGGAATTTTCTTATCGAACTTGTCTACATACGTGATGATATTTGTTGCGAAATGGCCGTATCCGGCATCGACGGTATCCTGATTTCCGGTCGCGAATAGATGCTTGTTGCAGAGATCATCAATTGCGTCGGCTGCATCTTGATTCATGGGCACTCGCAATCGCAGCAACTCCTCTCGAATATGGCTGGGCAACTACAACTGTCTCCAAGAGCGAACGACTTAGCGTCACAGAGGCGCGCTGGCGCTTGTACTTCTGCTTGATCAGTTTCCACGCAACATGTTTCGCGGCAACGCGCGAGCCTTCGCGACCGATGCGCTGGCGCGCGCTGTCGCTGATCGCGCGCTGCGCGCGGCTTTGATCAAGCGACAGACGCAGTGTTGCAGCCGTTTTTCTACTTGCCCTTCATGCATTCGGAAGCGCTGATCGATCAGGACCGCTCCGTGCGCTTGTATGAAGCGCTGGGTGACGCCGAGCAATTGCGCTACGCGACGGAGCATCGAGACGTCGTTCAAAGATTCGGGCTGTTTCCCCATCGAAACCGTGCGCTGGGCCGCGATACGACGCCCACCGAGCGAACGTTTCTGGAAGATGACGGCACCGGTGAGTCAGTCTAAACCACGGCCGCGCTTGCCCATGCAGATCATCTCTGTTTCGGAGACGATCTCTTGACATATGTCACCAATATAGTTACGCTCGCATCCTCGCTCGCATCCTCGCTCGCATCCTCGCTCGCATCCTCGCTCGCATCCTCGCTCGCATCCTCGCTCGCATCCTCGCTCGCGTGAAGGAAGTGGCCCGGAGGCATGCCGGGCCATCGGAGCGAGGACGGCGCCCGCGGGCGGATTTGCACTCCGTTCCCGGGCGGCTTGGGCATCAAGCCTGCCGGCACTAAGACCGGCGTGCGGGGTGCATCGCTGGAAGTGGGTGCGGCGTCGGCGGCGTGAAGCCCGCCCCGTATGGCGCCGTTGCCCACGAAGCCTGGCCCGGGCCGCGCCTTGGGGATGAGATACTCTCCTTGGCAAGAGCCGCGGTGGAACGCCGACAGGCGAGCGCGCCCGCAAGCGGAGGGCGGCGCAAGCCGCCTTTTCCGTGGCGCGTGCCGCACGCCGTTTGCGTGCGGACAGCACTAACCTGCGTCTGTCGGCGTTCCGCTTCCTTTTCTTTCGTCATTGCGAGGAGCCAACGGGCCCGCGCGCAGTCGCGCGGCCCGATGACAAGCTCCGCGACGAAGCAATCCAGACTTCACCGCTGAACTGGATTGCTTCGCTCCGCTCGCAATGACGGGTCGAAAATCGTGGGCCGTTTGACGACAATTCGGGCGCAAACGCGCCGCGAGAACGGGAAAGCTTTTCCCTCCCCCCACGAGCACTCGCGAGCGAAGCGGGAGAGGGGCCAGGTCGCGAAGAACGACCCCTCTCCCGGCTCGTCGCTCACTATCGTTCGCAACTCGCAACCCTCCCCCCGGTGGGGCGAGGGGAAGATGAAGCGCCGCGAGAAGGAGAAATGTTGCCATGAGCAGAGCAAGTGTCGTTCTTGCCGTGGAGGTCGCTAGCGGCGGCCTGGACCTAAGCCCGCGGGAAACGCAGCGATTGATCGTCGGTGTTGACGATGATTTTGCCGATCGGCCACAGCGCTATGCCGGCAAGTTTCAAATGCGCCCAGGCAAATGGAATGCCGATGATCGTCACCGCGAGCATGATTGCCGTGAGCAGATGGCCGAGCGCGAGCCACCAGCCGGCCAGCACCAGCCAGATGATATTGCCGAGGAGGCCGAACGGTCCGGTGCCGATATCGTGCTGGCCGGTATAGTCGGCGCGCGAGACCGCCTTGCGGCCGAACGGCAGCAGCGTATAGGACGCGATGTTCAACGCCGACCAGGCCCACGGCAGGCCGATAATGGTGACCGCCATGATGGCTGCGGCAACCAACCAGGCGAGCGCCATCCACAGACCGCCGAAGACGATCCACAGCACGTTGAGAATGAAAGCCAGAAACGTCATGGCGCTCTTTATCTAGATGCAAACGACGTGGCCGCAATAGCGGAATTGCTAATCGAACAGCGCCACCGCGCGCGTCCAACCGGCCGAGCCGGCTTTTATCTTGTGCGGAAAGCAGGCGACGGTGAAGCCGTCGGCGGGAAGCTGTTCGAGATTGCAAAGCTTCTCCATGTGGCAATACGGAATCTCGCGCCCGGCCTTGTGGCCTTCCCAGATGATCGAGGGATCGTGCGTCTCGAGCCAGCGCTTGCGGGTATGCACGAACGGCGCGTCCCAGCCCCAGGCGTCGATGCCGGCAACGCGCACGCCGCGCGAGGTCAGGTAAAGCGTCGCTTCGCGGCCCATGCCGCAGCCCGCGGTAAGATATTCGCCGGTGCCGATGCATTCCGACGCGCGGGTATTGACCAGCACGATGTCGAAAGGTTTGAGCTCATGGCCGATGCGCTTGAGCTCGGCCTGGACTTCGGCGGCGCTGACGACATGGCCGTCAGGTACTTTGCGGAAATCGAGCTTGACGCCAGGCCGAAAGAACCAGTTGAGCGGCACCTGATCGATGGTCATCATCGGTTTGCCGTCGATCGAATGCGACTGGAAGTGATACGGCGCATCCATATGGGTGCCGTTATGCGTCGCCAGTTGCACGTTCTCGATCGCCCAGCCCTCGCCCTCGGGCAGATCTTCAATGCGCAGGCCGGGGAAAAGCTCGCACAACAGCGGCGCGGTGTCGGCGTTGGTTTTGTATTCGATTTTCGGCCGCATGAATGGCGGATCGTAGACCGTCTCGTTTTCGAGCGGCGACGACAGGTCGATCATGCGGCTGGGCAATTTCACTGTGGCGTCGCCTGCGGCTTCGGTTTCGACTTTTTCTTCTTTTTGGGCTTGCTGGCGGCAACTTTCTTGGCGAGGTCTTTGTCGACGACGTCCATGATTTTGGCGACGACCTGCGCATGCAGCCGCGGCGATTTATCGATCGTGGTGTGCGACAGACCCTGGTCGGCCGTCAGATCGATATTGCTCAGCTCGCCCTGGAATCCGGGACCCGCGCTCAAAGGCTTTCCAAAACCGTTGTTCTGATAAAAATTGACCACGTGGAGAACATTCTTGGGTACCTGAAGAGCCTCGGTGCCGTCGAAATTGACAATCAGCTCGACCGGAATATTCGACCGGTCGAGCGCGTTGGCAAGCTGGATCGTCGCGTTGGCGCCGAGCGAATGGCCGATGAGAACGACGATATCTTTGCGTCCGCGCCCGTAATCGGCGGCGATGCGTTGCGCCACTGCCTGCCAGCCGTTGGTGCTGTAGACGCGCGCGCTGTAGCCCTGGCGATTAAGCCTGTCGGTCAGCGTGTCCATGCCGCGCGAGAAGATGTCGGCAAGACCGCGGAACAGATCGACCTGAACCGGTGTCGCGGTTGGGGCGGGTGGCTTGGCGCTTTGCGCGAACGCCGGCGCAACGATGTGATGCCTCGCCCCCAAACAGACGGCGGCGCAAACCATCGCGGCGGCAAACAATCGGCGTGACAGGGCCATGGCACCATACCCGGCAAAATGGTGTGTTCCCGGATCAAAGCATACCGGTTATGGATACGCCAGAAGGGGGCGCGCATGATCCTCGTTACTGGTGCCAGCGGTTTCGTCGGCGCGGCCGTGGCAAAACGTCTTGTGCAGGCGGGCCACGATCTCCGCGCGCTGGTCCGGCCGACCAGCCCGCGCACCAATCTCGCGGACTTGAAGCTTGAGATTGTCGAGGGCGACTTGCGCGACGCGGCATCGCTCGATCGCGCCCTAACCGGCGTGCGCTATCTGTTTCACGTCGCCGCCGACTACCGGCTTTGGGCGCGCAATCCCGGCGAGATCGTCAAGACCAATGTTGAAGGCACGCGCGCCCTCATGGAGGCCGCGCGCCGCGCCGGCGTCGAGCGTATCGTCTATACGTCGAGCGTCGCCACGCTTGCGGCCCGACCGAACGGGGAACCCAGCGACGAGACGTTCCCACTGCCTCCTGAAAAGGCGGTCGGCGCGTACAAATACAGCAAACTCATCGCCGAGCGCGTGGTCGAAGAGATGGTCGCCGGGCAAGGCCTGCCGGCGGTGATCGTCAATCCATCGACCCCGGTCGGACCGAACGACGTCCGCCCGACGCCGACCGGACGGATTATCATCGAGGCGGCGGCCGGCCGCATGCCGGTCTATGTCGATACCGGACTGAACCTCGTTCACGTCGACGACGTTGCCGCGGGGCATCTGGCGGCTCTGGAAAAAGGCCGAATCGGCGAGCGCTATATTCTTGGCGGCCAGGACGTGCTGCTCGGCGACATGCTGCGGGAAATCGCCCGGCAAACCGGCCGTATGCCGCCAAAATTGCGGCTGCCGCGGCGGCTGATCTTCCCGATCGCCTATGGTGCCGAAGCGGTCGCCTTTTTCACCGGCCGCGAGCCTTTCGTCACCACGACCGGGCTCAGGCTCGCCAAAGACCGTATGTTTTTCACGTCAGCGAGGGCCGAGCGGGAACTTGGCTATCGCGCCCGGCCCTATGGCGAGGCTGTCACCGAGGCAATCGCCTGGTTCCGCCGCCATGGCTATCTCAAATAGTCGTAATACCGCTCTCCAAATCATTGTAAACTGTGGCTTTTTTGCACTAGCGAAGGCCAGCCTTCCCTATTTACTTTTGCCGTGCCCGGACTCGGGATAGGGCGCGCGCTGGCCGGAGGCGCAACGATCGGTCGTGGCTCAGGGATTGACCCCAAATCTGTTGGCTTTTCTGCCGGCGGTTAGGCCGGTGGCAAGAAAATTGCACGCGGATTTGGAGGGGAGTGACATTCGATTGGGCTTGTGTGGTTGAGAGGCGAAGGGGACCACATGATCATCGTCGTCGGACTGGCATTTGAGGCGCGCATAGCGGCCGGGCCGGGGGTGCACGTCATCTGTAGCGGAGACGGTCGCAACCTTGCCGCCAAGCTTACAAACGCCATAGCGGAAGCCCGCACGCTGGTGCGCGGTTGTCCGGGAATTATCAGTTTCGGGGTGGCGGGCGGCTTGGCGCCGCATCTGCAGCCCGGCACCTGCGTGGTCGGCTCGGCCGTGCTGTCCGGATCGAAGCGCATGCCGACCAGCCAGGAATGGTCGCGGAAGTTATTGCAAACCATTCCGGGCGCGGTTTCCGGCATGCTGCTCGGTGTGCCGGCGCCCGTCGCGCATCCCGATGAGAAACGCGCGCTTTATCGCGAGACCGGCGCCATCGCGGTCGACATGGAATCGCACATCGTCGCCGCGGTCGCGCACGAGCACGAAGTGCCGGTCGCTGCGATCCGCGTTATCACCGATCCGGCCAAGCGCGCGCTGCCGCGATCCGCGGTCGCCGCGATGCGCCCGAACGGCACCACCAATATCGCCGCGATGCTGCGTTCCGTGGTGAGCCGGCCGCGCGAATTGCCGGCGCTGCTGCAAACGGCGCTCGACGCGCGCGCCGCTCGTGCTACATTGGTGCGCGGCCGTAATTTGCTCGGCCCTGCTTTCACGTTACCGACGGCGACATGAAGGACGTCCAACCGTAAGGCGTAGAGCATGTTCAAGTCTGCCGCAGAAGAGATCGGTCACTGGGCGGATCAGTGCCGCAGATGGGCGCGGCGCGCGCGGACCAAAGAGCAGCGCCTGACTTTGCAGAATTGGGAACGACTGTTCAACGAAGCCGAACTCGAAGCGCAGCGGGACGCCGATATCGCTTACTGCGCCAGGCCGCAGGCGCCGATCAAGTCCTGAACGCAATCGGCCCAGGCGCGCGGCCGGTATTCGGCCTGCAGCCGTGCTTCACGCGCCGTCAGGTATCCCGGATCGAGCAATAGCCGCTCTATCTTCGCCAGCGCATCGTCTTCGTTCGCCGGATCGAAATAATCGATCAGGTCGCCGCCGACTTCCGGAATCGACGTGCGGTTGGACGCCACGCAGAATTTGCCGTGCATCAGGCTTTCCGCGATCGGCAGGCCCCAGCCTTCGCACAGGCTCGGAAACACCGTGAATAGCGAGGAACGATAGGCCCGGCGCAGTTCGTCGTCGGCTAATCCGGGCAACAGCGTGATCTTGCCGTCGAGGTAATCGCTCGCCTCGAGCTCGGCGAGCAGGTCGTCGACCAACCAGCCGATTTGTCCGGCAAAAATCAGTGCCGGCACCGTGTCCGCGCCGTGCCGCTCGATCAGCCGCCGCCAGACGCGGACCAGGAGACGATGGTTCTTGCGGATTTCGATCGTCGAGACGCACAGCACATAGCGCGCCGGCAGATCGACCCTGTTCGGTTCACGCGGCACCAGCGGCTCTCTCGCCAACAGCCGGTCGTTCACGCCCGACCCCGGCGGCACGACCTCGATCGGCGGCAGCGCCCATCCGGTTTCCGCGGCGAGCCTGATCAGCGCGTCGCGCGAATGCTTCGAAACCGACAGCACAATGTCCGCAACCGGTATGGCCTGATGCAGCCAATTGCGGAATTGCTCGACATGGCGTGGTTCAACCAGCGATCCGTATTCCATCGGGATCAGGTCGTGAATGAGGATCGCGTATTTGACGCCGTAGCGCTGCTTTGCCTCGGTGATGTGCTTGATGTAATCGGGCACACCCCAGCCGGCGCCGAGCGAGACGATGATGTCGCCGCGCTGCACCTGGCGCTCGAAATGCGCCCGCTCGGTGCGCATGCCGACGAGATCGCGCACGGCGGTCTTCAGGATCGAATAGAAAAATCGAGGGTGCCGCAGCACAAGCGGCAAGATCTTCGAAACTTCGCCCCAGATCTGCGCCGGCGCCCAGATCGTCTGCCACGGCGCGTCGGCGCCGGGAGGATTCAAATAGGCCGAAACGATGGTGTCGAAGCCGATCTCATGGAACTGCTTGGTATAGGCGGAAAGCCGGCAAAAGCGTACGCGCCCGCTGCGGCCGTAGAGCCTGTCGGCCTCGATGTAGATCTCGAACGGTACACGCTGCAGGCCGGTCGGGCTGCGGAAATGATCGAAGTAACGAAGGAAATCCTCGACCTCGAACCACACGACCGGCGCGCCATTTCTGCGCGCGTTCTCCGCCACGGCCAATTCGCCCGGCGCGGCGCGCCTGTTACGGCGGCCGCTGCGCAGACTATACCGCTCGAAGAAAGACAACAGCGAAGACGCTGACTTAACGCTCAACCCCAACCCCTGTCCCCAAAGAACCAAACCGGACACCCCTGTCCGTACGCTTTAGCCGGCAATTCCCATTCGCGTTTCGTCGACAAAGCGCTCCGTCGATTCGTCGATGTGGCGACCCTTCCGGCCGCGATGGGCGTGAATGTAAAGCTCCGACGTCTTTGCCGCCGGCGCGTTCGGCTCTGGCCGCGGCGCCACCGGCAATTCGTAATGCACCGGCCGCGCGTGGTCGCTCAGCATTTTGTCGATGTTGTAGGTCTTGTTGTATTTCATGATGCCGCGCATGAAATTGGTCTGGCCGCGTATGAGATTGCCCGCCAGTTCGCGGGCGAGCAGCGGTGCGGTCCACCAGTTCATGTGCTTGGCGTAGAGCACCCGCTGCGTATAGAGCAGTTCGCGATAGAAGTCGGCCAGCGGCATCTTCGTCGGCAGCACGACATGCTGAATGTCGAACAGCCGGTAATCGCGGGTCTGCAATTTGTGCTGGCCGGTGAGCCAGGTCTCGGTGCCCGGATAAGGCGTATTGATGCTGATATTCACGACTTCCGGCACATCCATGCACCAGTCGCGCACGATCTTGAACCGCTCCTCGTCCCAGTCCGGGTCGGCGATGATATTGATGGCGACCGAGATGCCGAGCGAGCGGGCGAACTCCAGCGCCTCGAAATTTTTGCCCAGCGGCACGCGCTTGCGGAATTTCTTCAAGCCTTCTTCGTCGATGGCCTCGATGCCGAGGAATATCTGCGCCATGCCGAGCTTCTTCCAGAACTTGAAAACTTCCTTGTTGCGCAACAGCACGTCGCCGCGCGTTTCCAGATAATATTTCTTGCGTATGTTCTTGCGCGCGATCGCTTCGCCGATCTCGAAGCCGTGCTTGTCCTGGATGAAGGCGACGTCGTCGACGATGAAAACGCCGGGTTCGGCGATGCGGGACATTTCCTCGATCACGTGCTCGGGCTGCATGACCCGGTAGCTGCGCCCGTAAAATGTCCAGGCGCTGCAGAACGAGCAGTCCCACGGGCAGCCGCGCGAGAATTCGATCGAGGCGCAGGGGTCCAGCACGCCGATGAAGTATTTACGGCGGTGGCGCACCAGATCGCGCGCCGGCCTGATGTCTTCGAGGTGCTCGACGAAGCCCGGCCGCGGGCCTTGGCCCTCGGCGGTGACGGCGCCCGGCACCTTGTCGATCGCGTTGCGGTCGCCGGCGACGGCTTCGAGAAGCGTGACGATATTCGGCTCGCCTTCGCCCTTGAGCACGCAATCGATGGCGCCTGAGCCGTGCTCGACGATGGCGCTCGCGGTGAATGAGGCACTATGGCCGCCGACGCAAATTAACGTGCGCGGCTGGGTCTGTTTCGTCGCCTTGGCCAGATCGACGATTTCCGGCACGTTGGCGAGGTAGTTGCAGGAAAAGGCAATGAAATCCGGCCGCCAATCGGCTACCAGCCGGTGATAGTCGGCATGGCTTTCGACCTGCAAATCGATGAGTTTAGCCGTATGACCGGCGCGCCGCGCGGCTTGCGCCACCAGCTCCAAGCCTAGCGGCTCAAGCCGCAGGAAGACGTTGGTGTAAAGCAACGGTCCCGGATGGACGAACAGGGCTTTCATTCGACCTCGATCCTGAGCGCCCCCGCTCGGTAACGAAGCATCCGGCAAGAAGCATGGTATCACCGCCTGCCAATCGAACAAGGTGTCCCTGGCGCCGGCCATGACTTCTCCCGTTTCTCGTCCCGACAACGTCCATACTCGCGCGATTGCGGAATTCGTCTCGTCCCTGACCTATGAGGCGATCCCGGCGCAGGTCCGCGAACGGATCAAGCTATTGATCCTGGATTCGCTGGGCTGCGCCATCTATGGCGCCGGCCTCGAATGGTGCCACATCCTACGCGATACGCTTGAGGCGCTCGATGCCTCGCGCACGACCTCGGTTTGGGGCACGGCGGGAAAACTGTCCTCGCCGCACGCAGCGCTCCTCAACGGCACCCAAGTACAGGGCTTTGAGCTTGACGACGTGCACCGGACGGCGGTGTTGCATGTCGGCGCGGTGACGCTGCCGGCGCTGATCGCGGCCGCCGAAAGCCACGTCCGGCTATCCGGCCGTGAGTTCGTGACCGCCGCGGTCGCGGGCTACGAGATCGGCCCCCGCGTTGGGCTGTGCATGGGCCAGGAGCATATCGGCCAGGGCTGGCATTCCGGCGCCACCGTGGGCGTATTCTCGGCTGCGGCCGGCGCGGCGCGCGCGCTCAAACTTTCCGCTGACACAACCGTACACGCGCTCGGCATTGCCGGCACGCAATCCTCGGGGCTGATGGCGGCGCAATACGGCGCCATGGTCAAGCGCATGCATGCCGGCCGTGCCGCGCAAAGCGGGCTCTATGCGGCGTTGCTGGCGAGCAAGGGCTTCACTGGCATTACCGATGTGTTCGAGGCGCCCTATGGCGGCTTCTGCACGACCTTCTCGCGCTCGCAGGACCGGTTCGATCTCAAGCAGCTCAGCGCCGGGCTCGGTGAGCGGTTCGAGACGATGCGAATCTCGCTGAAATTCTATTCCTGCGTCGGCAGCAATCACACGACGCTTGATGCCTTGCGCGACATTCGCAAGCGGCATCCGTTCACGCCCGACGATATGGACCACATCGTCGTGCACGCGTCGCAGGTCACGCTCGATCATGCCGGCTGGCCGTATAGACCGGAAGGACTCACGGCGGCGCAGCTCAATCTTGCCTTCTGCGTCGCCACGCTCTTGATCGAGGGCGATGTGTTCGTCGATGAATTCACGCCGGACTGCGTCGACAATCCGGCGCGGATCGCGCTGTCGCGCAAGGTGAGGGTGGTGCACGACTCCGCGATCACGGCGCTCGGCGCCGCGCACCGGCACAAGGTCCATATCGAGGTGCACTTCCGTGACGGCGCGGTCGAGCGCGAGAGCCGTGGGGCGCCGCGCAGCAGCGAGCATTCGTTCGCATCGGCCGACGACATCGTCGCCAAATTCCGCAAGCTCGCGCGCGGCGTTATGGCGGATAAGCAGCAGGACGCGCTGATCGACGCGGTGCTGCGGCTCGAGGACTTGCCGGACAGCCGCGCGTTGATCGAGCTGCTTCGCGTCGCTTGAAGCAGCTAGGAGAGCAATTGCAGCTTGCCGCCGACCGGAATATCCGGCGCCGACTTATTCTCGGTGATGATCAGATCGTATTCAGTGCCGGCGCGCTGCCACTGGCCGGCGACCAGCGGTGTCTTGCTGACGTTTTTCACCGGCTGGCCGGACCAATGCACCTTTCCGACAATCGAGCTGTAATCGGTCGCGACAATCGCGGCGAGGACCGACTTGGGATCGATGCCCTTGGTGCGCTTGAGCACGTCGATCGCAACCTCGAACAGCGCATGCTGATAGCCGATCGGCTGCGTCCACGGCCGCCGCGTGGCGTCGACGTAAGCGTCGGTGAGCTGCCGCGCGGTCTGGCCGGTCAGACCGGACTTGTACGGGAAATCCGGCGTCCACCAGATTTCAGTGGTCAGCCCGTCGCCGCGCGGGCCGAGCGAAGCGACGACGGAGGGAAACAGCAGCGCCTTGCCGATGGTGACGATCTTGGGATGGAAACCCTGCTGCGCCGCCTGCGACCAGAACGTCGCAAAATCCGGCGGGATCATATTGCCGACGACGATGTCGGCGCCCGCCGCCTTGAACTGCGAAATCTGCGAGGTGAAGTCGTTGTTCATCAATTGATAGCGGCCAGGATCGTGCAGCTGATAGCCGGCCTTGGTCAGCGCCGGCGGCAGGCCGCGCTGCGGATCGCCCCAGGCATTGCCGTCGGCATCGTTCGGAAACAGCCCGCCGACGACTTTATTGGTCGAGGCGCCGTCCCACATCGGCAGGTAGGCCGCGATGACGTCTTCGAGGCCCCAGAAGAAATGATAGGTCCAGGTAAAGCCTTTGGCAGGATCGCCGTTGCGGCCGAAGAAATACGGCTGCCACGGGCAATTCGTGGTGATGCACGGCACTTCGTTGACTTCGGCTTGATCCGCGGCCGGATTGGTGGTGTCGGGCGTTGATGCGGCAAGCAGCAGATCGACTTTGTCGTGCAGAATGAGTTCGGAAGCGACTTCCGACGCGCGCGTGCCGCTCGACTGGCTGTCTTTAGTGATGATCTCGACCGGATAAGCCTTGCCACCGATCGGCAGACCCTTCGCCAGAATGCCATTCACCTGATTGATGATGAAACCGTCGGCTTCGCCGAAACCGGCGAGCGGCCCGGACTTCGGACTGACATGGCCGACCTTGATGGTCTTCGACTGGGCGTTGGCCGGAATCACCCGTAACACCACAGGCGCCGCGAGCGCGCCGAGGCTGCCGGCAACCACAGCCCGGCGATTGATAGCATTGCGCCCGTTGTTGCTGTCGGGGTTCATGTGCGTCTCCCTTGGCGCCCTTTGGCGTCGCTCGTTTCGGCTACGAATTGCGCGAAGCCTTCAGATGTTGAACGACCTTGGCGCGCAGCGCGGACTGCTCTTCGGCGCTCCATTTGCGGAAGCCTTCGCCGGATTTGAACCCAAGCTTGCCGTCTTTCACAAGCCCTTGCAGGTAAGGCGACGCGCCGGGCCGGCTGTCAATCGCCGGCAACACCGTGTCGTGAATGGCGAGCGTTAAATCGGTGCCGACGAGATCAGCATTTTCGAGCGGGCCGAGCACCGCAAGACGGCGGCCGAACGACGCCTTGATGACGGCATCGACCGTTTCGGCGTCGCAGATGCCACGCTCGACCAGCGAGATCGCTTCGCGCCACAGCGCGTGCTGTAGCCGGTTGCCGATGAAGCCCGGCACGTCCTTCTTGACATGCGCCGGCTTCTTGCCGGCGCGTTGGTGCAGTTCCATGGTCCAGGCGATGACCTGCAGCGACGTCCATTGCGTTCCAATGACTTCGACCAGCGGCACCAGGAACGGCGGATTCCACCAATGGGTGCCGAGCCCACGCTCTTTGCGGATCAAGTCCTGCATGATCGCCGTAATCGGAATCACCGACGTATTGCTGGCCAGAATGGCGTCGCGGCGCACGCGTAATTCCAGCTCGGCGAAAATCTTCTGCTTCAAGGCGAGATTTTCGGACACTGCTTCAACGACGAAGTCGGCGTCCCGCACCGCCTCGGTGAAATCGACGCACGGCTGGACGCGCTCGACCGCCCGCTCGTCATCACCGAGATCGCGCAGGTTCGCCGCTATGCGCGCCGCCACGGTGTCGAGATTTGTCACAACGGTATCGGTAATCTTGACGTCGTGACCGGCGAGCGCAAAGACCTGCGCGATGCCGTGACCCATCAGTCCGGCGCCAATAACCGCGATGCGCGCCTTGGCTACATCAGCCGCCATTGCTAACCCGCCGTGTAGCCGCCGTCGGCGTAAAGAATATGTCCGGTATAAAAGTCCGAGGCCTTCGACGCCAGGAACAGCAGCGGCCCGGCGAGATCGGACGGCTCGCCGAGGCGGCCCTTGGGCACACGGGTCAGGAACCCCTTGCGCACCGCAGTGGCATTGTCGTTGTCCTCGTACATCCAGGCGGTGAGCGGCGAACGGAAAACGGTCGGCCCCAGCGCGTTGACGGTGATGCCGGTGGCGCCGAGTTCGCAGCCGAGCGCCTTGGTAATGCCGTCGACCGCCGACTTCGACGCGCAATAGGCGGTGTAGCCGGCAGGATGGCCGAGCAAGCCGCGCGCCGAAGACGTCAATATGATTTTTCCCCCGCGGCCCTGTTTGAGCATTTGCCGCGCCGCCGCGCGCGCCATCAGCCAGGATTGGGTGACATTGGCATCCATCACGTCGAGAAAATCCTGCGGCTTCTGATCGACGATCTTCGACACTTTATTCTGGCCCGAGGCCACGACGAGAATGTCGACGCCGCCGAACTTCTCGACCGCAGCAGCGACGATGGCATCGCAATTGGCTTCCGAGCTTGGGCGTTTGGCGACGGCTTCGACCTTGCCTGGGAAGCCGGCGCATTCCGCGGCGATCTTTTTTAGTCCTTCGGCATTATTCGCGGTGATGACGACATTGGCGCCGGCCGCGGCAAGTGTCTTTGCCGCGATCGCGCCGAAGGCTCCGGTCGCGCCGGTGACGATTGCGCTTTTGCCGTGCACGTCGAACAGCGCGGCCGGATTATTCAAAAAATCTTCGTCGGACATCAAGGGACCTGCGTCGTCACTTCACCGGCGCGACCGCGACCGCGATGGTGCAAACCTCGTTGCCGCGATTGGCGATCTCGCGGCTCTCGTTCGGGCCGATGTAAACGCTGTCGCCGGTCCGCGCGACGGTTTCCTTGCCGCCGGCGATGACGGTGAGCTCGCCGGCCAGCACATAATAGATTTTCTCCGGTGGGGAGGCGTCCGGGCCGGCGCCGCCGCCGGGAAGGAAATGCGAGATGCCGAACACGAGCGTCTGCGAGCCGCCCATTTCCGCACCGTACACGCGGAATGACTTATAGTCGCGGTGGTTTGGCGCTTCGTACGCTTTCGCCTCAGAGAATTTGCGGACGATCATGTGAACTTCTCCCCCTTCTCGATCCGGTAGGTGCCCTTCGGATCGAGGATCGCCACCAGCCGGATGATGCAGCCGTCGCCGCGGTCCCAGTTCCACGGGAAGAATGCAAAAGTGCAGCGCCGGCCGGTGACCTTGTCGATGTCGCCGCCGACATTCTCGATGCCGAGAATGCCGTTCTTGAACAGGATGCGGTGCACCGGCTCCCAATCCGGGAAATCCGCCTTCCAGTCGCGGCCGCCGGACCACTCTTTATATTCGGCCGCGAGATGCGGATGGAGGGGTCCGTTACGCTGCGGCCCGATCGCGGTCGCCAGCGGATGGTCGTTCGCCTGCGTATCGTGGCCGACGACCTTGACCTGCTTTTCGACGAACCAGTTGCCGGCTGACGACACGAAGCCGGGCGAATAGCAGAAATAGTCTTCGCTATCCTCGTATTTCTCGTGCCAGCCGGTATTGATGATCACCACGTCGCGCGGGCGCACGATCTTGCCGGCGGCCTTTTCCAGATCGTCGTAGGTGATCTGCTCCCATTTCTTTTTCGGCAGCGATACTACGATGCCGGAGCCGAAGAAATGCGGCAGCGGCACTTCGTCGATGAACGGCGTTCCCTGCACGACATGCGCCGGCGCGTCGATATGGGTGGTATTGTGCATCGAGGTCGTGATGCGCTGCGACAGTACGCCCGACTTCGCCATGTAATGGATGCGCTCGATCCTGACGTCTTCGAAATAGGGCCAGTTCGGCGACTGATAGCCGAAACGATGGGACAGATTGTAAAACTCGAGGCCCATCGCATTGTTGAGGTTTTCCTCAAACGTCACCCCGCGAATTTTCTGCGTCACGGGCTCTCCTCCACGCTATGAATGCAACTGTGCTGTACGGTGCCGGGTTTGTAGCGAATATCGAATATAAGGTACAGAGAGCCGCGTCACGGCGATAGTGCGAGGGAGGCATGGTCAAGAAAATCGCGCTTGAGGAGCATTTTTTGTCGCCCGGTCTGGTCGACTATTGGCGGCCGACCATGACCGAAGTGCCTCGCGAGCGTGCCGAATTCTTCTTTCGCAATCTGACCGATTTCGGCGAATTGCGCCTGCAAAGCATGGACAATGCCGGCATTGCGCGCGCGGTGCTGTCGATCGCCGGTCCCGGTGTGCAAGCGGAGCGCGATGCCGCGACGGCGACGCGCCGGGCGCGCGAGTCGAACGACTTTCTCGCCACGGAAATCGCCAAACGGCCCGATCGCTATTCCGGCTTCGCGCATCTGGCGATGCAGGACGCCAAAGCGGCGGCCGATGAGCTGGAGCGCTGCGTGCGCGAGCTGAAATTCGCCGGCGCCATGATCAATGGCCACACGCACGGGCAATATCTCGACTATGCCGCGTTCTATCCATTCTGGGAGCGCGCAGATGCACTCGGGGCCGCAATCTATCTCCATCCAGCCGACCCCGTCGCGCAGCCGGCCGTGCTGTCCGGCTACAAGATGCTGATGCGGCCGATGTGGGGATGGGGGTTCGAGACCGGCTCGCATGCGCTTCGCCTCATTGTCGGCGGACATTTCGACCGTTTTCCGCGCAGCAGGCTGATGCTCGGCCATCTCGGCGAGACGCTGCCGTTCCTGTTGTGGCGGTTCGACAGCCGTGCCGCATTCCAAGGCGTCAAGCTGAAAAAGGCGCCGTCGGAATACATCAAACAGAACGTCATCGTGACGACGTCGGGCATGTGCTCGGCCGAACCGCTCAACTGCACGCTCGCCGCGCTCGGCCCGGATCGCGTGATGTTTGCTGCCGATCATCCGTTCGAATCGGCGCAGGAGGCTGGCGAATGGCTCGATCACGTGCCGCTTGCGGAACCCTTGCGCGCCGACATCGGGTTCAACAACGCCGCCCGCTATCTCGGTTTGGCATCTTGATCGTTACAGATTGAGCATGACCAAAGTCCTCATCGTCGACGTCCACGCCGAAATGTACCGCGACCGGCTGGCTGCGGAATTTCCAGCATTGCAATTCTCGCTGTTTCATGACGCGGCCGAAGTGACCGGCGATCTCTCCGACATCGATGTGATGATGATGTTCGGACTGGAAATCCGCGATCACATGCTCACGGGCGCGCCGCAACTGAAATGGATTCAGTCGCTGGCGACCGGCGTTGATCATTTTCTGCGTTGCCCGTCGCTCAAACCCGAAGTGTTCATTACCAGCGGGCGTGGCATCCACGGCCCGCCAATGCGTGAACAGGTCGTCTATCTGATGATGGCAGTCAGCCGCAATGCGACGCGCCAGGTCGAGGACTATCAGCATCGCATCTGGCAGCGCCGGCTGTGGAGCACGCTCTACGGCAAAACGGCGGCGATCGTCGGCACCGGCATTGTCGGAGCCGCGATCGGCGAACTGCTCAAGGCGTTCGGCATGCATGTCATCGGCGTCAGCCGCACGCCGCGGCAGGAAAAAGGCTTCGACGAAATCCTGCCGGTGGATCGTCTGCTCGAGGCCGCAGGCAGAGCCGACTATCTCATCAATGTGCTGCCGGCGGCGCCTTACAACCTTGCGCTATTCGATGCCACCGTGTTTGCCGCGATGAAACCGTCCGCCTATTACATCAGCGCCGGCCGCGGCCAGACCGTCGACGAAGCGGCGCTTGCCGCAGCCTTGCGCGAAGGCCGCATCGCCGGCGCCGGCTTCGATGTGTTCGAGACCGAACCGCTGCCGCCCGACAGTCCGTTCTGGAACCTGCCGAACGTGTTCATCACCCCGCATGTCGGCGGCTATATCGTCGAATACGAGGATTTCGTCATGCCGCTGATCATCGACAATATGCGGGCTTTCCTCGCCGGGCGGCCGAACCAAATGGCAAATATCGTTTCCCGGTGAGCCGCGGCGCGAGCGTCAATCGCAGCGCAATCAGATTACAGGACGGCGCGTTATTCCGGCGGCGTGCCGTTGAGCGCCAACACTTCGCCGGCGAGATAGAGCGAGCCGGTGATCAGGATGCGCGGCGCCGGATGCAGATCGAGCTTGCCGGCAACCGCAATGGCGTTTTCAAGATCGTCGCGCGGCAGCGCCGGGATACCCACGCTACCGGCGATTTCGGCAAGTTCGGCGGCAGGCACGGCCTTGTCCTGATGGATCGGCACGGTGATGACGCGGCGCGCCAACCCGGCGAAGTTTTTCAGGAATCCCGCGTTGTCCTTGGTGGAAAGCATGCCGACGATCAGCACCAGCGGCCGCGATACACGCTCCTCAAGATCGGCAAGCGCCGCTGCGATGGCCTGTCCGCCGTCGGCATTGTGACCGCCGTCGAGCCAAAGTTCGCTCTCCGGCGGCGCGAGCGCTGCCAGCCGGCCGGGCGAGAGCCGCTGCATGCGCGCCGGCCACTCGACTCGCGTCATGCCGGCTTCGAAGGCGGCGGCCGGCAATTTGAGTCCGCTCACCCGCAAAGCCGCAATCGCGGCACCGGCATTTTCGTATTGGTGGCGGCCGTAAAGTTTCGGCGGCGGCAGATCGAGCAGTCCGTCGCTGTCCTGATAGACCAGGCGGCCGCGTTCTTCCGTCGCCGTCCAGTGTTCGCCGGCGATGGACAGCGGCGCCTTGAGCCGCGCCGCCTGACGCTCGATCACGGCAAGCGCCTCGCGCATCTGGCCGGTGACGACGGCCGGCACGCCCATTTTCAGAATACCGGCCTTCTCGGCGGCGACCTTCTCGATCGTATCGCCGAGAAAATCGGGATGATCGAGCGATACGCGGGTAATAACGCTCGCCAGCGGACGCTCTATGACGTTGGTGGCATCGAGCCGGCCGCCCAACCCGACTTCAAGCAGCAGAACGTCGGCGGGATTGCGCGAGAACAAAAGGAACGCCGCGGCGGTCTCGATCTCGAATACGGTAATCGGCGCGTCGCCGTTCTTTGTCTCGCATTCCGCGAGCGCTGCGGCGAGCGCGGCATCGCCGACAAGCTTGCCGCCGTCCTTATGCCCGATGCGAAACCGCTCGTTCAGCCGCACCAGATTGGGCGACGTATAGACGTGCACACTCTTGCCCGCCGCTTCGAGAATGGCGCGCATGAATGCGACGGTGGAGCCCTTGCCGTTGGTGCCGGCGACGTGGATGACCGGCGGCAGCTTGCGCTCGGGATGATCGAGCGCGGCAAGAATCCGCGACATGCGCTCGAGTCCGAGATCGATGCGCTTGGGATGCAGCGCCAGGAGCCGCGCCAGCATGGCGTCGAACGGCGCGGTATTGGCGTTGCGATCGCTCACGCCGGCGCTGGCGCCGGCAGGACGCGCGGCTGCGGCATGCTGGCGGGCGCCTTGGTGAGGAGGCGGCACAGTTTGGCGATGATCGCGCGCAGGTCGTGACGGTGTACCACCATGTCGACCATGCCGTGATCGCGTAAGTATTCCGCCTTCTGGAACCCCTCCGGCAATTTCTCGCGGATGGTCTGTTCGATAACGCGCGGGCCTGCGAAGCCGATCAGCGCGCCGGGCTCGGCGATATGGACGTCGCCGAGCATCGCATAGGACGCGGTGACGCCGCCGGTCGTCGGATTGGTAAGCACGACGATATAGGGCTTCTTCGCTTCGCGCATGCGCTGCACGGCGATGGTGGTGCGCGGCAATTGCATCAGCGACAGGATACCTTCCTGCATGCGCGCGCCGCCCGAGGCCGCGAAGATCACGAACGGGCAGCCCTTCTCGACGGCGGTGTCGAGACCCTTGATCATCGCTTCGCCCGCGGCCATGCCGAGCGAGCCGCCCATGAAATCGAAATCCTGCACGCCGATGACGACGCCAAAACCGTCGAGCCTGCCGAAACCGAGCTTGATGGCGTCGTTCAGCCCGGTCTTGCTGCGCGCGTCCTTGAGCCGGTCGGCATAACGGCGCTCGTCGCGGAACTTCAGCGGATCGGCCGGCACTTCCGGCACGGCGATGTCGAACCAGGTTTCGTTGTCGAACATCGCCTTCATGCGCGCGGCCGCGCTCATGCGCATGTGATAGTTCGAGCCCGGAATGACGAACTGGTTGGCCTCGACGTCCTTATAAAAGACGAGTTGGCCGGTCTCCGGACATTTAATCCAGAGATTTTCCGGCACCTCGCGCCGCAGAATGCTGCGGATTTTCGGCCGTACAACGTTGGAGATCCAGTTCATCGCACCCGTAACCTGAACCGCGGTTTTCACCGCTCACTATACTATTCCCTATATGGCCCGCTTTGCGGCGCCAAACGAGTTCCATCGTTATTTCTCGCCGGTTCCGCCGCGCCCTTCTTATGCCCTCCGTCCGGCACAATTCTACCTTTTTCGTCAACCAAGTAGCAGGCAAGGCGACGGCCGCTCCCCGGGTTAACCATAGCAGTAAGCCCGGGGTAACTAGTTGCGCATAGATTGAAATCGGCGAACGGCAGCCAAAAGGCGCCGACGCTGGAGAGGCCGGGAAGTCCAAGCATGAAAAAGTATGTTGCCGGATGTTTTGCGTTTGCCGCGCTCTTCGCCGCGCCAGCCGCGATGGCGGCCGATCTGTCGGTCGCGCCGCTCTATAAGGCGCCGCCTGCGGTGCAATACACGCCGCCCGTTTACAACTGGAGCGGCTTTTATCTCGGCGTGAACGGCGGTGGTGGCTGGGGTCATTCCTGGTGGAGCGCGCCCGCTACCGGCATCAATACGTCCGGCGGCCAGGTCGGCGGCACCGCCGGCTACAATTGGCAATACGGCAACACCGTGCTTGGCCTCGAAGGCGATATGGACTGGTCGCGCTTGAGCGGCTCGACCAGCTCGACGCTTTGCTCGGGATGCAGCGTGGATAGCAGCTGGCTCTCTACCGTGCGCGGCCGCCTCGGCTATGCGTTCGGCGGCGTGCTGCCTTACGTGACCGGCGGTCTTGCCGTCGGCGATATCAACGCCACGGCGCCAGGCTTCGCCGGCGCCAGCACCACCAATGTCGGTTGGACGGTTGGCGGCGGCCTCGAAGTCGCGCTGTCGCAGAACTGGAGCGCCAAGGCCGAATATCTCCACGTCGATCTCGGCCACTTCAATTGCGGCCTCAACTGCGGCGTGGCCACGACCGACAACGTGTCGATGCACGACGACGTCGTGCGCGCCGGTCTGAACTATCACTTCGGCTGGGGCAAATAAGCCGTTGCAGCGGGTGCAGTCCCGATTGACTTGAAGCTTCGCCGCTGGTGTCATTTCGGTTCATGACCCAGGCCGGCTCCAATCTCGACTTCGACAAATACCGGTTGCGCCATTTCGTCGACCGCCTGATCGCGCTCGACGACGTGGAAATTCACGACCGGCCGGTCCCGCTGACCGGATTGAGCGCCATCATCGAGAGCACCGAGAAGGCGGTCCTGTTCAAGAAAGCGGGCCCCGAGCAGATCGAGCTCGTCGCCAAGACCGGCGGCAGCCGGCGGCGTTTGGCCGTCGCCTTCGAAACGACCGAAGACAAGTTCTACGACGAATATTTCAAGCGGCTCGCCAATCCGCAGCCCCTCGTCGAAGTCAAATCGACCGACGCGCCCATTCACGCCGTCAAGATCACCGGCAGGGACGTCGATCTCACCAAACTGCCTTTTCATCCGCAGCATGCGCTCGACGGCTCGTGCTACATCAGTTCGGCAATCGACTACACCGTCGATCCGCAGTCCGGGCGCCGCAACGTTGGCTGCCGGCGGCTGTCGCTGCGCAACCGCACCGAATGCGGGATCAACGTCACCGCGCCGTCGGACTTGAAGCGCATGTATACGGCAGCGGTCGCGCGCGGCGAGAAATTGCCGGTGACGTTCACGCTTGGCGCCCACCCGCTCGATTACTTTGCCGCGACCACGCGCCAAGGCGGCGACGAACTCGGCCTTGTCGCGCGGTTTCGCGCCGAACCGGCGCCGGTGGTCAAAAGCCTGACCAACGATATTTTGGTACCGGCCGACGCCGAAGTGACGATCGAAGGCTATCTCGACGAGCGCGGCTATGTCGAACCGGAAGGGCCGTACGGCGAATACATGGGGTACTACGGCTCGATCCACATGGATCCTGTGTTTCACTGCACCGCCATCACCATGCGCGCCGACGCGATGCATCTTTCGCTGTTGCACGGCACCGGGTTTGAGCTCGACCAGACCGATAGCGCCGTGATCATGGCGCTGCGCGCCGAAGCGGAAGCGATGCGTATCCTCAAAAATTGCGTGCGCGAGCCGATCGCGGTTTATCTGCGCGAAGTCTCTGGCGGCGGCAACACGCTGCGCGTTTCGATCCACCAGCGCGTGTTCGGCGAGGCGCGCCACGCGATCGCAGCCCTGTTCGGCGGCATCGGCATCCTCAAGCATGTCTTCGTCTTCGACGAGGACATCGACATTCACGACGACCGTCAGGTCGAATGGGCCTTCGGCACCCGCTTCCAGGCCGATGAGGATCTCGTCGTGCTGCACGGCATGATGGGGATGACCATGGATCCGTCGCTTAACGGCCGGCGTACCGGCGCCAAATCCGGTTTCGACTGCACGCGCCCGTTCGGCCGCGACGGCGAAATTCCGCTCATCCGTTGCGCTGCCAAGGTGTTCAAAGGCCCGGCGCGCTATCAGACCGCCGAGCAGGCGCTCGGCTCGGGCCCAATGTTCTTTGCCGACATCGTCGAATCGCTCGGCAGCCAGGACGGCCGCGAAGTCGCCTGCGCGCTCGATGAGCTGCGCCGGGCCGGGAAGCTCAGCCGCGATCGCGACGGCCGTTATTATCTCGCCGACTCAAAGCCCGGCGTGACCGGCATTATCGGCGAGATGTATCACGACCCGAACGCGGGGACTTAAACAATCTCGATCACATCGCTCGCGGCGATCTCGCCGCCTTCGATCACTTCGGCGTAAATCCCGCAATCGGCATGGTCGAGATTGCGCAGCAGGGTTTGCGGGATATTGAGGTCGCGCGCGCCGGTGTCGGGATCGACATTGGTGGCGGGGCAACGAACGATACGCTTGACGACTTTGAGCCGCGTGCCGGCGATCTTTAATTCCTTACCGACAAGATCGAGCTCGCTCCACGCCGGCCAGCCGTCGACATAGACGTTGCCGCGGAAGCGCAGCGGATGCACCGGCACGCCGACCATATCCTCGACCGCGGCAACTGAGGCGAGGTTGATAAACGAAACGACTTTGCGGGCGACGTCGGAGAAGCTGTGGCCGTTGGCATGCAGGATTTTCGGCCGACCGCGCAATTCGCCGGCGCAATAGCTGGCGAAGAAGTTCTCAATCTTGGCCCGGCCGTCGGCAGTTCGTAGGTCGCCGCTGATTGTCCCGTTCCCGGATCGATCGGGCGAGGGCAGGGTGATTGTCAGCGTATGGCTGTCCTGATCGAACGCCGCACGCAGACTGGCGAGGCGCTCGTTCTTCATCAGCATCAGGAAATGCGTTTTCGAAAGATAAGCGGGCGCGGCCGGGTCGAAACCGGACGGCCCATTCTCGATGGCATAGAGCCGGTCGCCGGGCAGCGTCTCGCCGGGGGTGAGGGCGACGCGCGGCATCGGTTCCGGGGTCAGCCCCTTTACCGGATAGCGGTAGATCGAGTCGATTTTGGCCATGCGCGTGACCTTACATATTTGATTTATTTACCGGGGGCACGGCATTCTTTCCGTCGCCGGAAAGGAGTAAAATTTCCAGCCAATCGGGCGATCACGACCCTTCCCGCCGACTGTCTCGCTCCCCATATTTTTCGGCGGTGGGTGGATCGCCTGAGGGGATTCACCAAGGGTGTCGGCTTTCCTTGATGTACGTCATGGCGGGCCGGCAAATTCAACCCAATGACGATGTTCCGGTGGCGCTTTAACAAGGTGCCGGAATAGGCCGAGGGAAGTAACATGGACTTCGAAAAGTATACCGACCGCAGCCGCGGTTTCGTTCAATCCGCGCAGTCGCTCGCCCAGCGCGAGGGACATCAGCAATTCGCTCCCGAACATCTGTTGAAGGTCCTGCTCGACGACCCCGAAGGGCTCGCCGCGGGCCTGATCGACCGGGCCGGCGGAGATTCCCGCAAGGCGCTTGCCGCGACCGAAGCGGCGCTTAAGAAGCGCCCGAGCGTGTCGGGCGGCGGCGCCGGCCAGGTCTATCTCGATCCGGCTCTGGCGCGTGTGTTCGACACCGCGGAGAAGGCCGGCGAAAAGGCCGGCGACAGCTTTGTCACCGTCGAACGGCTCTTGCTCGCGCTCGCCCTGGAGAAGAACAACGAGGCCGGAAAGATTTTGAAAGACGCGGGCGTCACGCCGCAATCGCTTAACGCGGCGATCGAAGCCTTGCGCAAGGGCCGCACCGCGGATTCCGCGTCGGCCGAGAACGCTTACGATGCGCTCAAGAAATACGCCCGCGACCTCACCCAGGCTGCGCGCGACGGCAAGCTCGATCCCGTGATCGGCCGGGACGAGGAAATTCGTCGCACGATCCAGGTTCTATCGCGGCGGACCAAGAACAATCCGGTGCTGATCGGCGAGCCGGGGGTCGGCAAGACCGCGATCGTCGAAGGTCTCGCTTTGCGCATCGTCAACGGCGACGTGCCTGAGAGCCTCGAGGACAAGAAGCTCCTGGCGCTCGACATGGGGGCGCTGATTGCCGGCGCCAAATATCGCGGCGAATTCGAGGAGCGGCTCAAGGCAGTGCTGAACGAAGTCACCGGCTCGGCCGGCGCCTATATCCTGTTCATCGACGAGATGCACACCATCATCGGCGCTGGCAAGGCCGACGGCGCGATGGATGCATCCAATCTGTTAAAGCCCGCGCTCGCTCGCGGCGAATTGCATTGCATCGGCGCCACCACGCTCGATGAATACAAGAAGCATGTCGAGAAGGACGCCGCTTTGGCGCGGCGTTTCCAGCCGATCTACGTCAACGAGCCGACAGTCGAGGATACGATCTCGATCCTGCGCGGCTTAAAGGAAAAATACGAGGCGCACCACAAAGTGAGGATCACCGACGGCGCGCTGGTGGCCGCCGCTACGCTGTCACACCGTTACATCGCCGACCGTTTCCTGCCCGACAAAGCGATCGACCTCGTCGACGAGGCCGCGGCGCGGTTGCGCATGCAGATCGATTCGAAGCCGGAGGAGCTCGACAATCTCGACCGCGAGATCGTGCGGCTGAAGATCGAGCAGGAGGCGTTGAAGAAAGAAAAAGACGCGGCGTCCAAAGACAGGCTCAAAAGGCTCGAGAAAGACCTTGCGGGCTTGCAGGAACAGGCCGATGCGCTTACCGCGAAATGGAAGTCGGAGAAGGACAAGCTGTCTTCAGCCGCGCATTTGCAGACGCAGCTCGACAAGGCGAAGAACGATCTCGCCGACGCGATCCGCCGTGGCGACTATCAGCGCGCCGGCGAACTGCAGTATTCGGTGATCCCCGGCCTCGAAGCGAAACTGAAGTCGACCGAAGCCGCGACATCGGGCGCCGTCGTCGCCGAAGAGGCGGTGACCGCCAATCACATCGCGCAGGTCGTGTCGCGCTGGACCGGCATTCCGGTCGACCGCATGCTCGAAGGCGAACGCGAGAAGCTTCTCAAGATGGAAGATGCGCTCGGCAAGCGCGTCGTCGGCCAGGCCGAAGCCGTCAAGGCGGTTGCGACCGCGGTGCGCCGCGCGCGCGCCGGCTTGCAGGATCCGAACCGGCCGATCGGTTCGTTCATGTTCTTAGGTCCCACCGGCGTCGGTAAGACCGAGCTGACTAAGGCGCTGGCGCAATTCCTGTTCGACGACGAGCATGCGCTGATCCGCATCGATATGTCGGAATATATGGAAAAGCATTCGGTGGCGCGGCTCATCGGTGCGCCGCCCGGCTATGTCGGCTACGACGAAGGCGGTGCGCTCACCGAGGCGGTGCGGCGGCGGCCCTATCAGGTCGTGCTGTTCGACGAGATCGAAAAGGCGCACCCGGATGTTTTCAACGTGCTGCTGCAAGTGCTCGATGATGGCCGGCTGACCGACGGCCAGGGCCGCACGGTCGATTTCCGCAACACGCTGATTGTGATGACGTCGAATCTCGGCGCCGAGTATCTCGTCGCCCAGGCCGAGGGCGAGGACAGCGAGGCGGTGCGCGGTCAGGTCATGGCGGACGTGCGGGCCCATTTCCGTCCCGAGTTTCTCAATCGTATCGACGAGATCATCCTGTTCCATCGCCTCAAACGCGATCAGATGGCCCACATCGTCGACATCCAGATCACGCAACTGCAAAGGCTCCTCGACGATCGCAAGATCACGATCATACTGGACGCCAAGGCGCGCGACTGGCTGGCCGAGAAGGGCTACGATCCCGCCTACGGCGCGCGGCCGCTCAAGCGCGTCATCCAGCGCTCGGTGCAGGACCCGCTCGCCGATCTCATTCTCTCGGGTAAGATCAAGGACGGCGAGAAGGTGAAAGTGTCGGTCGGTCGGGACGGCCTCGTCTTCAACGGCGCGGCGATGGCGGCCGCGGCGTAATGCCATATCCTCGTTCCCCCGCTATCGCGGGGGAGGAGGCACGTTCAGCCGCTCGCGCACATGCTCGACAAAATAGCGCGCATCGGATTTGGGCAGGCCGCGGACACGCAGGGGATTAAGGCCGCCGGAGCTCTCCACGCTGATCGCGTCCCAGAAGAAGCCGTGGATATGAGTGACCTCGGCAATGTGGGAGAGCGGCAGATGCTCGTCGATGCGCCGCCACGGGATCAGCCAAAACTCAATGATGTTGGTGGAGACGCCGATCTGGTCGGCCACCATGCCGGCCGGAAAAATCAACCGCGTCAGATTGAAGTGAAACGCCGCCCAGAGCCGGCTGGACCGCACCGTGATCGGATCGCCGTCAGCCATTATCGCTAGTGCGCCTGCGCGATATGCGCGGCAGCGGCGTGCGCCAGTACGGCGTCGAGCTGGTTGCGGTCTTTCTCGAAACCGGCGAGCGTGTCGCCGTCAAGCACGCGGCCACGCGGCAGCTTGATGCGCATCGGATCGACGAAGCGGTCGTTGACGATGATCTCGAAGTGCACGTGCGAGCCGGTCGACAGTCCGGTCGAACCGACGAATCCGATGACCTGGCCCTGGCGGACATGGCTGCCGACGTCGAGTCCGCGGGCGAAGGCGGTCATGTGGCCGTAAGCGGTCTCGTAGCCGTTGGCATGGCGGATGCGCACGTATTTGCCGTAGCCGCCCTTGAGCCCGATCTCCTCGATCTCGCCATTGCCGGCGGCAAAGATCGGCGTGCCGAACGGCGCGCCCCAATCGACGCCGGTGTGCATTTCGCTGATGTGAAGCATGGGATGGGTGCGCCAGCCGAAGCCAGAGGTCACGATGCCGGCCGGCACCGGCTTGCGCACCAGGAATTTCTTGGCGCTGACGCCGTCCTCATCATAGTAGTCGTAGGCGCCGTCGTCCGCGGTTTGGAAGCGGTAATATTTCTTGGTATCGCCGCCGACAGTGAGCGAGGCATAGCGCACCTCGTTATGGCCGTCGCCGTTTTCGTCGTCGGTATAAAGCACGTCGAAGGAATCGCCGGGCTGTACTTTGCGGTCGAAATCGACGTCGTATGAGTAGATGCGCACCAGATCCTGGATCACTGCATTCGGGACGTTGTTGCGCAGCGCCGTCTCGTAAAGGCTCTGATAAAGCCGCACGCCGCTACTGTCGTCATCCGGCGTCTGATCTTCGCCGGTGTCGGTGACTTCCGGATCGATATTGCGGATGTCGACGGGGACGTATTGGCCGAGATCGGACAACGCGACCGCGGCCATGATGCCGGAATCGCCGACAATGATGACGCGCAGCGGCTGGACGTGGCCGAGCGAAATCGGCGTCATCAGAACGCGAAGCTTCTGTCCGTCTTTCAGCCCGCCTTCGAGCGCGGCAGGCCCGATGACGTCGATGATGCTTCTGATTTCGTCGGGCTCGGCGCCGAGCTCGCGCAGGATCGAGCCGACCGTCTCTCCCTTTTTGACGACGATCTGGCGCTCGCTCCAGTCGCCGGCGCCGGTAATCGACGTCGTGGTCTTCGGCAAGAGCGTGACGTTCTCCGGCACCACGCGCGGCTGGAAGCCGAAATAAGTGTCCTGATCGTTTTCCGAAGCGTAACCCAATTTGAGGCTCGGCGTGCCGTCGGCATTGGCGACCAGCGTCGTCGTGGCGCTGACGCTCGCGGCGACATCGCGCACCCGCGATATCACATCGTCGAGCGGCAGCAATGTCGCCAGCTTCACTTTTGGCAATAACGAATTGATATCGCAAATCGCGGGTGTCACCGCCGGCGCCACTTTTCCGGTTTTTGACGGCGCGGAGAGATCGCAGGTGACAAACGAAACCTCGGCGTCGGGTTCGGCTTCCGCGGCCGGCGTCTGGTCGTCGCCGCCGACGGAATCGGTCAGCAACTTTTGCGGATTGTACGCAGGAATATTGGCAGTGAGATCGCTCACTGTGAGCGACAGATTACCGGTCACGCGGACATAATTGCGCACGCGGACGAGTTCGCGATTGTTTGCATGAGTCGAGAACGGAACGCGCAAAATTTGCCGCGCCACCGTCGGCTCGCTGACGGCGGGGAGCCGGTCGGTCTTGTGCAGGCCGCTCAAACGGTCGCCGATGCCGGTAATCGCGCCGCGCAGCGCGGTCTCGACCTGCTCGGGAGCGGTCGCAAAATTGGTTTCGCCGTCGAGAGACGCAAAAACGGCGCCGCCCATGAGTGCAGCGCCGCACAATCCGGTCAGGATCGTGCCGGAAAACCATTGTACGGAGAGCCGGCGCCGGTCCACGAGGCTCCCGGCGCCATCCACCGAAAGCGGCGGTTCGTGGCCGAGATCGATTGCCTCGGCATAAATTCTACGACCCGCACCGCGCAGCCTAGCCTGGTCCAAAGCTACGTCCCCTGGCCACGTTTCCCGGCCACGTCCGTGCCAGGATACCCCTTGAACACGATGCCCCGCTGGCCCCGGACCGTCAACGCGATCGGATAGTCAAAGGCGCATAAGTTCAAGTGATGCTGCCGCTCATCCCCTTGGCGACAGCCCCGACGGAATAGGCAAAGAACGGCGGAGGAATGTGGCCGCAGTGCGGCGCAGCAACGTCGTAAAAGCCGCTGGCGGCCGTCGATCCCTGGTGAATCGGCACCTTGCCGGGGCCTGCGGCGAGGCGTTCGCGGCCCGTGTGAAAAAAGTCAAGAATCAGCGCCGCACGGGCTTTTTTTGTGTGTCGGAAGGTTGACAAAAATGCAGGGCGAAGACTATATACACCCTCTTGGACGCGCCGCCGCTTGGCGCGATGGTGCGTCTGCGAAGCCCCTCACTGTTCACACGGTGACCGAATCCGGCCATTCAGGCGTGGCCATGTTCGCGTCGGCGCGTCGAATGTGGTGGGCTTTTACGGCTCCGGCGTCTGCCGGGGAAGACGACGGACCGCAAGGTTCGGGATGTTTGACAGGTGAATCGGAAGAAAGAGAAACGTGGACGGCGGAGTCCTTGCGGACCGCTTCCTAGAACGGGAGAGCTTCGGCTTTTTCCGTGAGAGAAACGGTCATGGAAGAGACTTTGGCGGTCGACGTTTTAGGTCAACACTATTGGATTTCGCGAGGCTCACGCTTCGCGGGAAACAAGAGTGGGACATCGTCAAAACGTGTGATCTGCCAGAATCAATCTCATCCAACTTGAGAGTTTGATCCTGGCTCAGAGCGAACGCTGGCGGCAGGCCTAATACATGCAAGTCGAGCGCCGTAGCAATACGGAGCGGCAGACGGGAGAGTAACACGTGGGAACGTACCCTTCAGTTCGGAACAACCCAGGGAAACTTGGGCTGATACCGGATACGTCCGTAAGGAGAAAGATTTATCGC
>Ga0181537_10000112_pt1 | contig 69879 bp, 68 predicted proteins | sample PEATcosm2014_Bin_39_FD_119765 | JGI IMG/M metagenome (GOLD analysis project Ga0181537, IMG submission 119765) | Peatland microbial communities from MTU Mesocosm Facility, Houghton, MI, USA - PEATcosm2014_Bin23_10_metaG | ecosystem: Environmental > Terrestrial > Soil > Wetlands > Peat | place... | reverse complement strand
CAAGGAGTTGCGCGCGGAGTTTCGTTCGCGCGAGTTGCTGACCACCACCGTGATCTTCATCCTGATGGTGATGGTGCTGTTCAGCTTTACGTTTGATCCTTCGTCTTCGGAATCGCGGCGGTTTGGCGGAGGGCTGTTGTGGCTGGCGTTTCTGTTTGCGGCTTCGCTGATGCTGCAGCCGTGTTTTCTGCGCGAGCAGACCAACGACACGCTCAGCGCACTGCGGCTTTCGGTAAGCGACCCGTTTGCCATACTGCTCGCGAAGCTGGCGGCCAACACGCTGTTTCTGCTGGTGACGGAACTACTGATGCTGCCGGTGTTTGCGGTGCTGTATAACGTCCCCGTGTTTCCGGTGTTTGGGCAGTTGCTGCTGGTGTTTTTCCTGGGCAGCCTGGGCGTCTCGGTGGCGGGCACGGCGCTCTCCGCGATTTCCGCGCAGGCGCGCATGCGGGAGCTGTTGTTGCCGCTGTTGTTGCTGCCGCTGCTGACGCCGGTGCTGGTGGCGAGCACGCAGGTGACCGCGGGTTTGCTGGACGTGCAGCCTTTCGTGCAATGGAAGGGCGTTGGATTTCTGGCCGTCTTCGACCTGGTGTTTTTGACGGCGCTATGGCTTTTCGGCGAATATCTTCTGGAGGAGTAAGTATGAAGAAGCAGGCGGCGTACGCGGCGTTTGTGGTGTTGCTGCTGGCCGCGGCGGCGTACGCGGCGTTTTTTATTGCGCCAACGGATGCCCGGCAGGGCGTAGTGTACCGGATTATTTTCCTGCACGTCCCGTGCGCGGAGACGGGACTGCTGTCGTTTTTCGTGTGCTTTGTGGGCAATGTGGCATACGTGCTGAAACGCGATGCGAAATGGGATTGGCTCGGCGTTTCGGCGGCGGAGGTCGGGTTGGCGTTCACCACGGCGTGCCTGGTGACTGGGCCGATCTGGGCCAAGCCGGTGTGGGGCATCTGGTGGACTTGGGATGCGCGGCTGACGTCCACGGCGGTGCTGTGGCTCTTGTACGTGGCGTACCTGCTGCTGCGGTCGCTGATCGAGGAGCCGGAGCGGCGAGCGCTGCTTAGCGCGCTCTTTGGGATTTTCGCGTTTATCGATGTGCCTCTGGTGTTTGGGTCGATTCGCTGGTGGCGTACGCAGCATCCGCAGCCGGTGATTATGGGCGGGCCAGGCTCGGGGCTGGACCCGACGATGAAGGCGGTGCTGTTCTTCTGCTGGGCGCCGATGCTGGCGCTGATGGTGCTGCTGATGCAGTCGCGCTACCGGCTGGAGGCCATGCGCGGCGACCTGGATATTGTGCGGCGCGAAATGGAGACGGCATGAAGAATCTCAACAGTGTGTTTGCCGCGTATCTGATCGCGTGGGGGATTTTCTTTGTGTATTACCTGACGGTGGCGCGGCGCGCGGCGGCGCTGCGCGAAGAGCTCGAGAAGTTGAAGAATTCGCTGGCGCGCAATAAGTAAGTCGTTAGAGCAGGGAACTGGTTGGCCGCGAGCTACATAGCAGGAAGCAGCATTCGCGACCAGGAAAGATAGCATGGCCGCTCGAAAAAAAGTTGGCATCGTGTTGTTTCAGCTGGGCGGGCCGGACTCGCTGGAGGCCGTCGAGCCGTTTCTGATGAACCTGTTTCTGGACCCGGACATTATTCCGCTGGGCGCGGCGGGGTTTTTGCGCTGGCCGATTGCCAAGCTGATTTCGTCGCGGCGGTCCATTCCGGTGGCGAAGAAATATGGTGAGATTGGCAGGCGTTCGCCGATTCGTGCGCTGACGGAACGGCAGCGCGCGCGACTCACGGAGGCGGTGGCGCCGTATATCGAGCCGGTCACCGTGGTGGCCATGCGCTATTGGCACCCAAACACCGAGGACGCCGTCGCTGCGTTGCAGGCCGCAGGCAAACTCGACGAGCTCGTGCTGCTGCCGCTCTATCCGCACTATTCTTACGCCACCACTCTGAGCAGCACCAAAGAGTGGCGGCGCGTGTACGGCCCGGCAAATCCCGCCGTGCCGGAGCGCGCGATCGACAATTTCCACGATCACCCGCTGTATATCGAGGCGCTGGTGCGGCGCATTGGGTCGATGCTGCGGCAGTTTCCGGATAGTTCGCGGATTCACTTGGTCTTCAGCGCGCATGGATTGCCGATGAGTTTGGTGGAGAAGGGCGATCCATATCCGCAGCATATTGAGAAAACGGTGCGGCTGGCGTGCGAGTTGGGTGCGCGGCTGTATCCGACCGCGTGGCCCAGGAAGCATCTGCTGTGCTATCAGAGCCGCGTGGGTCCGGCAAAGTGGCTGCAACCGCCATTCACGGGCACGCTGGAGCGATTGGGACGCGAGGGCGTGAAGGAAATGCTGGTGGTGCCGATATCGTTTGTGACGGAGCATATCGAGACGTTGCACGAAATCAATATTGAAGGGCGCGCGGACGCTAAGAAATTTGGCATCGATGTGTTTCGCATGATGCCGGCGGTGGGGGATTCGCCGCTGTTTATTGCGGCGCTGAAGGATCTGGTGCTGCGGGCGGTGGGCGTGACCGAGGATGCGACGGGGGCTGACGGGGGCTCCACATATCCGGATATTCGTGAAGCCGGCGCGGCTTGATGGACATCTATCTTTCAAGGTGACGACCCTGCCAAGCTGGGGCGCAGCATGCTGCACCCCTACAAATGCCACACCTCGCGTATCGGGCAGAATGTTTCGGCATCTATGAAAGATTCGGCGGCCAGCTTGCTCCACGGAATGGCCTGCGGTGCGGAAATCGATGAGGTATACTTCGCGCATGAGATTGCGAGTATGAACGCTACTTACCATCCTGGTGTTTATAAATTCTCGGTGTTCGTGGTGCTCTGGACCGTGTTCCTGTTTGTCGCGGGCGCGCTGGTGACTTCCAACAATGCCGCACTGTCGGTTCCGGATTGGCCGCTGTCCTTCCACACGTACTTTCCGAAGATGACTGGCGGCGTGTTCTACGAACATGGCCACCGCATGATTGCCGGCGTGCTGGCGGTGTTAACGCTGGCGCAGGCGATTCTGGTGTGGGTGAAAGAGGAGCGCCGCTGGTTGCGCTGGTTTGCCGGGATTGCCGTGGGCGGCGTGCTGGTGCAGGCGGTGTTGGGCGGCGAGGTGGTGATGCAACTGCTCCGCTACTGGCTGCCGGTCGCGCATGCCTGCTTTGGCCAAATTGTGTTCGCGGCATCGCTGAGCATCGCGGTGTTTACGAGCAAGTGGTGGGTGTCCGAGCGGCCGCAGATGGAGGACACTGGATCTCCATCGATGCATTCGGTGGCCATCGTGAATGCCGCGGTGATCTATCTGCAAGTGATTTTCGGTGCGGGATTTCGGCACTCCTACTTGCCGATTTGGCCGCACATGGCGGGAGCGCTGCTGGTGCTGGGCGTGGTGATCTGGACGGCGGCGTTGCTGCGAAGGCGATTTGGTACTTCCGCGGAACTGACGAAGGCGCGCGTGTTGTTGCACGCTATCGTGGGGACGCAGATCCTGCTGGGCTTGGCGGCGTACTGGGCGCGGCTGACGACGCCGGACGGTCCGCCGACGCCGGCGCTGGTGTGGTTCACGGTGGTTCATACGGTGTTTGGGGCCATGCTGTTTGCGTTTTCGGTGCTGGTGGTGCTGTTGTGTTATCGCATTATTCCGGGGAAGCGGCATACGGCCGCGCAACGTGGCGTGGCTAGAGGAACGGTGGCGGCTGGATGAGTACGGTGCGCACCGCGGAACTCACCCTGTCTTCGCGCGCCAATGCGTATGTGGCGCTGACGAAGCCGGACGTGTCGTTCCTGGTGCTGATGACGACGGCGGCGGGGTATTACATGGGCGCGCGCGGGCCGGTGAATTGGCTGCACATGCTGCATGTGGTGTTTGGCACCATGCTGATTGCGGCGGGAACGGCGGCGCTGAATCACTACATCGAGCGGGATTCCGACCGGTATATGCGGAGGACGGCTTCGCGGCCGCTGCCGAGCGGGGTGCTAGCGCCGCGCGAGGCGTTTGTGTTTGGGTTGGCGCTGTGCGTTGGCGGCGCGGCGGATTTGTATTTCAGCGCGGGATTGCTCGCCAGCGCGCTGGGTGTGGCCACTTCGCTTGGCTATTTGCTGGCGTACACGCCGCTGAAACGGCGGACGGTGTGGGCTACGTTTGTGGGGGCGTTTCCGGGGGCGATTCCGCCGATGATTGGTTGGGTGGCGGCTACTGGTTCGCTGGGCTGGGGCGCGTGGCTGCTGTTTGCGATTCTGTTTGTGTGGCAGTTTCCGCACTTTCACGCGATCGCGTGGATGTATCGCGAGGATTATGCGCGCGCGGGGATTCTGATGCTGCCGGTGGTGGATCCGCAGGGAACGCGGACGTTTCGGCAGATTATCTTGTATGCGGTCGCGCTCGTGGGTGTCAGCCTGGTGCCGGCGATGGTGGGTCTGGCGGGGATTTTGTATTTCTTTGGCGCTTTGGTGATTAGCACGGCCCTGGTGCAGGTGTGTTTGTGGGCTTCGAGTAAACGGACGAATGCGCGGGCGAAGTGGCTGATGCACGCTACCGTGATGCATATCCCCTTGCTGCTGGGGTTGATGGTGTTCGATAAAATTCCGCGCTAGCTGGGCATCTGTTGCTTCGTGTAGGGGCACGGCATGCCGTGCCCGCCGCCCCGTTATAGAAACGCCCGAACCGAAAGGATTCTTCCTTGCTCCTATTTTCGCAACCCGCACTCAACGCGACGCTAAACGGACTCAGCGGACTTTTGCTGGCCGGCGGTTACATCGCCATTCGCGCGCGCAAGACTCAGGTGCACAAACGCTTCATGATTTCCGCGTTTATCGTCTCGTGCGCGTTTCTGATTTCGTATGTGATTTATCACGTTCGCGTGGGGCGCGTGCTGTTGTTTCAGGGGCAGGGAATTATTCGCCCGATTTATTTTACCTTGCTGACGTCGCACACCATTCTGGCGATTGTGATTGTGCCGCTCATTTTGATTACCTTGCGCCGCGCCTGGCTCGAGAAATTCGATAAGCACAAGATCATCGCCAGGTGGACTTTGCCTTTGTGGTTTTACGTGTGCGTGACCGGTGTGATCGTTTATTTTATGGTGTATCAGATTTACCGCTGATATTCGGAGGTGAACAGAGCTGCATAAGCCCGTCATTGCGTTGCTTGCGATTTCGCGGGCTCGGTTGCCGCGACGCGAGTCTCTTTTCCGCTCACGAACACCTTCATGGAGCTCTCGCTTTCGCCCAACTCATCGGTGTATTCGTAGGAGTCCGCTGAAACAAACTTCATGATGTATCGGGTGTGATACGGCTTCCCGGCAAAAATGCTCTCCCCAAGCCAGGTCCAGACGTCGCCGTTCACCGTACCAGTCTTGTTTTCTATTGCTCCTGAACTGTCCACTCCGTGGTATAGGTAGGTCTTGGAAACCGGATCGTAGCAAGTGAAGGAAGTCTCCGTGTATTTCCTCCTGCCCGGTCTATAGAGTGCCACCTCGCAGATCACCGCGAAGCCGCCGGCCGTCCATCTGCAATCGTCCGTGCCGGTGAATTTCATCGCTGGCGAGTTCGGCCCCATGGCCCCGGCTTTCACTTCGTCTTCGACGGTGAATCTGCCGACCATTACGGCCAGCTTCTTCACTTCCGGGCCAGGCGTTGTCGGAGACTGCGCGCCAGCCACGATTACGCTCGAAGCGCACGCCAACACTAATGAGACCAACCGTTGCGGGCCACTCATTTGGATTCCTCCTTCCAAGAGGTGCCACGGATGCTAGCACAGTGACGGCGGCGGCGCTGTACGAACCTGTAGCGCAAGCTCGCGCGTCGAAAGCGATCCGCTGTCAAGACCCGCCACTACGACTCCGCAAATTATTTCGGTCGGAGGGCGGCGATTACGGCGTCGGTGAATTCCCTGGTGCCGGTGGTGCCGCCGAGGTCGCGGGTGTGGTGTTTTCCTTCGCTGTAAACCTTGTGCAGAGCACATTCGATGCGTTGCGCGGCGCTGCGTTCGCCGAGGTGATAGAGCATTAGGATGCTGCTCATTAACAGAGCGGTGGGATTGGCCAAACCTTTGCCTGCTATGTCTGGGGCAGTGCCATGGACGGCCTCGAACATGGCGGATTCGTCGCCGATGTTGGCGCTGGGGACGACACCCAGGCCGCCTACCAGGCCTGCGGCTAGATCGCTCATTACGTCGCCGTAGAGATTTGGCAGCAGGAGCATGTCGAACTGCTGCGGATTCAGGACCATCTGCATGCAGGCGTTATCTACGATCATTTCCTTGTATTCGATTTCCTTGTGATGCTCGGCTACGGCGCGGATGGATTTCAGGAATAGGCCATCGGAAAGCTTCATGATGTTGGCTTTATGGATGGCGTGAATTGTTTTGCGGCCGAATTTGCGGGCGTACTCGAAGGCGAAGCGTGCGATGCGCGTGGAGGCGCGTTCGGTGATGATTTTGATGCTCTCGACGACGCCGGGGACGACTTCGTGTTCGAGGCCGGAGTAAAGGTCCTCGGTGTTTTCGCGGACCAGGACGATGTCGATGTTGTCGTAACGGGAGCTGACGCCGGGGAGATTTTTTACTGGGCGGAGATTGGCGTAGAGATCGAGAGTTTTTCTTAGGGCTACGTTGACGCTGGGGGCACCGCCGGCTATGGCCGTGGCCATGGGGCCTTTTAAGGCTACGTGATTGCGGCGGACTGACTCTACCGCGGCTTGATTGATTACCTGGCCTTGGTCGCTCGAAGAGTCGGTGCGGCCGGCGATTTCTTCCCAGTCGATGAGTACGCCGGAGGCTTCGAGGATGCGGCGGACGGCGGCAGAGACTTCGGGGCCGATGCCTTCACCGGCGATTAGGGTTACTTTATGGCGCATGAGGGAAGTATTGTAGGCGAAGAGGTTGCGGGTTGTCGAAGAGGGTTTGGGATGCCGTTGCCAGAATGGCGGGTGCGGGGTGCGGCTCCAGAAAGGCGCCCGCGTCCCCGGTTTTAACGGGGGAGGCAGAAGGCGGCCGCTACAAATTCCTCGACCAAGAGAGGCAAGATGACGCCCTAAAGGGCGTCGCTACAAGGCCAAAAGTGCGCACAGGCTGGAATGCCTGTGCTACTTAGCACCTCGGTCTGCATTGGGAATTCAGATTTGGTATACTACTCACGTAGGTTGAGGTTGCGTCGCGGCCCTGGGGGTTGCGACCGGAGGCGATTTCGAGATGATTAGCTTAACCCCTGTAGCGAGCTCCAAGGTCAAGGAAATCATGAGCATGCAGACACCGGTGCCGGTGGCGTTGCGCGTGGCGGTGGTGGGCGGCGGGTGCTCAGGTTTTCAGTATCACATGGCGTTTGAGAATCAGACGTCGGAAGCCGACGATGTGGCGGATTTCGACGGGCTGAAAGTGGCCGTGGACCAGATGAGCTCGATGTATCTCGATGGCGTGGAAATTGACTACATCGAGACGGTGGAGGGTGCGGGGTTCAAGTTCAACAACCCCAATGTGAAGAGCACCTGCGGTTGCGGCAGTTCGTTTAGCGTTTAATTTTTGCAGACTATTTGTGGTGGCAATGTTTATCGAGGCTCTTGGACGGACCGTTCAAGAGCCTTTGCTTTGTTCGGGTGTGGTGGGCGGGTGATGGCACAGGTTGGCGGCGAGGTCGCGCAACTAGCATGAAGATCGCACTGGCGCAGTTTAATCCTACGATTGGCGATTTTACGGGGAACGCCGCCAAGATATTAGAGTTGGCACTAGCGGCGCACCGGCGTGGGGCGGAATTGGCGGTGTTTACGGAGCTGTGTTTGTGCGGGTATCCGCCACAGGATCTGCTGGAACGACCCTCCTTTGTGCAACGCAATCAGGAAGAATTGCACCGTTTGGCGAAGTCTTTACCGTTGCCTGCGATTGTGGGTTATGCGGGGGCGGTGAAGAACGGGCGCGGCAAAGCGGTGGCCAATAAAGCGGCGCTATTACGCGATGGCAAGGTGGCGTTTGAACAGAGCAAGATGCTGCTGCCGACGTATGACGTGTTTGATGAGTCGCGCTATTTTCAGCCGGCGGAGAAGCAGAGCACGTTTGCGATGGGGCCGGAACTGCTGGGAATCACGATCTGCGAAGACGCCTGGAACGACGTGGGATTCTGGCCCAAGCAGATGTACGAGCGCGACCCGATTGCAGAGATTGTGCAGCAGGGAAGCAGCGTGTTGATCAATATTTCGGCGTCGCCGTACACGCTGGGGAAGCAGGCGCTGCGCTTTGAGATGTTGCGGTCGGCGGCGGTGCGGCACAAGCGGCCGGTGGTGTATGTGAACCAGTTTGGCGGGAACGACAGCCTGGTTTTCGATGGAGCGAGCCTGGCCATTACCGCGGATGGGAAAGTGGCGGCGCAGGCGTTGGCGTTCGAGCAGGACCTGGTGATGTTCGATACGGTTACCGGCGAAGGCGAGATGCATGCGCAGCCTACGGAAGAGATTGCGTACGCGTATGGCGCGCTGGTAACCGGGGCGCGCGATTACGTGCGCAAATGCGGATTCAGCAAGGTTTTGATCGGCTTGAGCGGCGGCATTGACTCGGCGGTGGTGGCGGCGATTGCCGTGGATGCGCTGGGGGCCGAGAATGTGCTGGGCGTGTCGATGCCCGGGCCGTTTTCGTCAGAGGGCAGCAAGACGGATGCGCAAGCGGTGGCCGCACATCTGGGGATTAAGTGCATCACCTTGCCGATCACCGACGTGTTTGAGGCTTATAAGAAGGCGCTGGCGCCGGCGTTTGCTGGCCGTGGGCCGGACGTGACCGAAGAGAATTTGCAGGCGCGGGTGCGCGGGAATTATTTGATGGCGCTGTCGAACAAGTTTGGGTCGATGGTGCTGAGTACGGGAAACAAGTCAGAGTTGGCGGTTGGTTACTGCACGCTGTATGGCGATATGGCTGGCGGGTTGGCGGTGATTTCCGATGTGCCGAAGGAGATGGTGTACGAGCTGGCGCGATGGATCAACGGTCGCGAAAAAGGGCGGGATAAAGATGGGCGCAGCAGGGAAGTGATTCCCCAGTCGACGATTGATAAGCCGCCCTCGGCGGAACTGCGGCCGAATCAGAAGGATGAGGATAGTTTGCCGCCGTATCCGGTGCTGGATTGCGTCCTCAAGGCCTACATCGAGGACTTGCTGAGTCCCGCGGAGATTGCGGAGAAGTATGGGTTTGAGTTGAAATTGGTGCGCGAGATTGCGTTGCTGGTGGATCGCAACGAGTATAAGAGGAAGCAGGCGGCGCCGGGGTTGAAGATTACCTCGCGGGCGTTTGGGTTTGGGCGACCGTTTCCGATTGCGCAGCGGTTTGTGCCGTAGATGGATGGGTAACGGCGGGACGGCGGCCTTGGTGAGAGTTTGCGTTGCGGGCGGCTTGGGCGCACAGACACCCTGACGGGTGTAAACAAGACTGCCTGTGCCACAAAGACAGAAAAGCAAAGTTCAAAGTGAGGTTCGGGTGAAGAATTTACGGATTGCTGGGAAGACGATGTTTGCTGCCGTGTTGCTCGCGCTTCTGACTGTACCTGGATTTGCACAGGGAACTGCGGCGGCTGCGCCGAGTGGCGGCAAGGCGAGTGCTACGCCCGCGGGACCGGTGCAGAAAAGCATTGAGGCTTATTTGCGGAACTTGTATGCGTTTGGGCCGGACGTTGAGGTGCGGGTTGACGAATTGAAAGAGACGCCGGTTGCTGGGCTATCGAGCGTTGAAGTGCATGTAAAGGTGGAAGGGAACGACGAGACGGCGAAATTTTATGTGAGCAAGGACGGCAAGTTTCTGTTCCGCGGAGAGCTTTCGGACCTTAGTAAGGATCCCTTGGCGCAGAATCGGGCGGCCATTCGGATCAAGGATGCGCCGATGATGGGCGATGCCAAGGCGCCGGTGACCATCGTGGAGTACTCGGACTTCGAGTGTCCGGTTTGCCGGAGCTTGCACGACGTGATGCGCGGGCTGGTGCAGCACTATCCGCAGGTGCGGCTGGTGTTCCTGGACTACCCCCTGGAGTCGATTCATCCCTGGGCGCGGACGGCGGCGCTGGCGGGGCGCTGTGCCTATGCGCAGAACCCGGCGGCGTTTTGGAAGATGTATGACCTTATATACGACTCGCAGGAGCTGATTGCGGCTGGGAATGCCTACCAGAAGATGACGGACTACGCTGGGCAGATTGGACTGAACGCGGATGCGTTTAAGGCCTGCATGGCTGGACCGGAGGCTGCGGCGGCCGTGGATGCCAGCGTGGCCAATGGACGGGAGCTGGAGGTGCAGAGTACGCCGACCATTTTTGTGAATGGGCGGAGGCTGGTGGGGGCGGACCCCCATGCGCTCGAGCAGTATATTAAGTATGAGATCGCCAAGGCGAATGGCTCGGGGGCTGGTAAGTAGGACGAAAAGCTAATTGCGAGTTCCCTTTTTTTGCCGCGCTCGGCGATTTGCCGGGCGCGTTTTTTTTTCGTGCATTGAGCTTGCGGAGCACTCACGAAAGGCGGGCGGCGCCAACGAAATCATAGGGCAAATTCCAAAGGCGCCCGCCTCCCCGGTTTCACCGGGGCAGGCAGAAGGCGGCCGCCACAACTGCGGAAGCTGGCAGGGGAGCTAGGGTAATCCACAGGGCGTCCACAGGCGGGTTAGTCAGCTCTATTTCTTAGTTAACATAATATTACTTATCGGACGTACTGTCAAGAGAAATCTTTGAGGGATTGGCTGGGTTGTGGATATTTGCTCGGTCTATGAGGGTTTTTGTGGTTGCTTTCCTCTGCTGGGATCAGGCTGGCGCGGGGGGTGCGCCAGCCTGATGCGCGGCGAGGCTGATCCCGTACCAACACGCCCAAGGCGGCTGAAAACCAGCAGCGCTTGCGAACAAAGGCGGAGGTTGACGCGCTACGAGACGCGGAATGCAAACCGTCGCACTGCGGACCGGACACAGGCAGGAATGCCTGTGCTACACGCCGCGGACGAACGGTCCGGGTGGTGCGGAGCATGCGCTGCCTCGCTGAGCACTCTCGGGTGTGGTTTACACGGGACACAGGCAGGAATGTCTGTGCTACCTAAAGGCTCAGCGGACGGATTTGGCGGCGATGGCGCCAGCGGCGGCGCCTATGGCGAACCACTTTAGGGCGCGGGCGGTGCGCTGCAGGAGGGTGCCACCTTTGGCGGCTTTTACGGCGGCGTCGCGGGATTGGGTTAGGGTGGCGGTTTTGGTTTTTTCGTCGGCTAGATCGCTTTGGGCGGCGGCTAGTTTGGCTTGGCAAGCTTGGCAGTCGAGGAGGTAGTTGTAGAGGGGGCCGAGGTCGGCGGTGGGGATTTGGGCTGTGGGGGCGTTTGGCAGGTTGGCGGATGAGCTTGGCGGCGGGCCTGGCGAAGATGGGCTCGACGAATTACTCGGAAGGCTGTTCGACGAATTGTTCGACAAAATATTCGCCAAGCTGTTCGACACGTTGTTCGAGAGAGGGCGGGAGCCGCGGGCCAGAGGGGGATTCGCCTGGGCCGCGGCTTGCTCGGAGAGGGATGCGAGGGTTCTGGCGGGTTGATTCCCTGCCGGGTTGACGGCTGGGGATGTCGCGAAATTTGTGGAGGTGCTTGGCTCGCCTGGCGTCGCTGCGCTTGCCGGCGGTTGCAACGTGAGAGGGGTCGGTAGATGTGCTTGCGCGGCGATGGCGGCCAGGAGTTGTGCGGGCGTTAGGGTGGCGGAGGCTTTTTTTTGTGCGGCGATGGTGCTTAGGGTGGTGGCGAGCTGGGCGTCGCGGGATTGCTGCCTGGCGGTGGCGACTGCCAGGGCTTGGTTGGCGGCGGAGAGTTGGGATTGGAGCTCGGCGCGGTCGAGGCGCTCCTGTCGCCAGGCGAAGAGGATGGCGGCGAGGAGGATTAGCACGATGGAGAGTTCGGCCAGGCGGAGGAGGAGTTTTTGTATCATGGGCGTTTTCGGAACGACAAGAGAAAGGCATCGACGACAGAAACGGCAACAGCAACAGAAGCAGCGATGAAAGCGGCATCGGATCAATCGTGCGGGTGTGGGGCGCAGCATGCTGCGCCCCTACAACGGCTCGGCAACGGAACTAGATGGAGACGGTGATGGTCATTGTGTCGGTGTCGGTTTGCGTGACGACCGGATGGACGGAGGCGGCGCGGGCGGCGATGGCGGTGACCGCTGCGGAGAGTGCTGCGCGCGGGGTGGGGTCACCGGAGCGGCCGGTGGCTTCGAGTTGAAAGACGGCGGTGAGGGTGACAGTGCCGCCGGAGGTTTGGTTCCACGTGGCGGTGTGAGTGAGATTGGGCATTTTGTTCCTCTTGGGATTGGGATGGTGCGAAGGATGCGCGGCCGGCATCGACGGTGCGCGAGTTAGTTTTTTGTGTGAGCGCGAATCAAACGTCGACAACCAAGGCAAAGGCGCCCGCCTCAGAAGGCGGCCGGTACAGAGTCAAAGACAAAAGCAGAAGCGACCGCCTCCCCGGTTTCACCGGGGCAGGCAGAAGGCGGCCGCTACATATAGCGAGTGCGGCGGGCCAGGACTTGGACTGGGTAATTAGGGTTGGCGCCGCCGTTCCAAGCCAGGAGGGCGCGCGTGGTGTCGCCTTGTACGGCGTCGAATTTTTTGCGCAAGAGTTTGCAGCCGACCAGCAGGCCTTGTTGCGGATCGCAGAGGGCGCTTAGGAATGGGGAATCGAAGCCGGTTTCGCGGGCGGATTGTCCCATGACTTGCATCAGGCCCCAGGAGAACCCGCGGGCGTAGGCTTCGCTGGCGGTGATTTTATTGTTGGTGTAGAGCGGCGCTACGTATTTGGTGAAGAAGGCCGGTTCGTAGCGCATGGCGAAAGGATTCCAGGCGGATTCTTGTTCGACAACGGCGCAGACGAGGGCGGGATCGAGGGCGAAGGAGATGGCCTGACGCTTGGCCTGGAGGATTAGGTCTGGGGCGATGGTCATGATTATTTCTGGTTTACTTGTGTGGTGTGGATTGCACCGCGCACAGGCAGGAGGCTGCCGTGCAGACTGTGGTTCGGGTGGCGCGGATCATGTTTTGCTGCGCTGAGAATTTCGCAGTGCTGATTACAACGCGCACGGGCCGGCGTCTGCCGTGCAGACTGTGGTTCGGGTGGCGCGGATCATGTTTTTCTGCGCTGAGAATTTTGCGGTGCTGATTACACCGCGCACAGGCAGGAATGCCTGTGCTACTTAAGAGCGGCGGTGGCTGTTGGCGCGGTGGAGGTCGACGTATTGGACTGCGGGCGCGGGACGCGGCTTGATTCCCTGCTGCTGACATACGGTTTGTAGCGCTTCGTAGATGTGCGGGAGATGATTTAATGCGAGATCGCGCAGGAAGGCGCGATTGATTTCGTCATCGCGCATGCGGCGGTGTAGCCAGCGGAGGAAGAGGACGAATTGCACGCCGGCGGAGGCGATGGCAGTGAGCGGGGCTAGCCAGTGCATGTCGAGGGCTCCAATTTTTTCTGGTTACGGTTTGGCGCGCGGTCTAGCGTGGTCGTCGATGCGTCGCGATGTTGCGGAGTGATGCAACGCTTTGTGGCTGGGCTGAGTTGGATTCGCTGCGAAAAGCACACAGGCAGGAATGCCTATGCTACTTAAATTGCACAGTGCGTGGTGCGTATTGCACTGCGCACAGACTGAAGTCTGTGCCACTTAGAGGTTGCCAGTCATGAACGGCATTCGATCTTGGAGGTACCGTAGGCGATCGGTGGTCGTTCCAGTGATGGATGGCGGGTGACGAGAGATGACGCCCTGAAGAGCGTCGCTACAAAGGCGACACAGAGGCCAAGGCAAAAACAAAGGCCAGGGCAAAAACAAAGGCGCAAGGCAAAACAAAGGCCAAGGCAAAACCAAAGGCGCAAGGCAAGTTTTGTGGCGACCGCGCTAGCTGGGGCGCAGCATGCTGCGCCCCTACAAAGGCAAGGTCCACGGCAAAGGAAACATCGATGGAGTTTGGGCCGAGTTACAGCAGGCCGGCGGCTACGGTGCCTAGTGCGCCGCCTGCGGAGGAGGCTAGCGACGGGAAGAAGCCGGTGCTGCGCGCGCCTTGCGTGGCGGTGTTGAGGAGTTCGGCGGGGATGCCGAGGGTGCGGCCCAGGAGATTGCTGTCTACGCCGAAAACGCCGGAGAGTCCTTGCAGCGCGGCCATTTGACGATTGAAGGCGGTGTTGGTGAAGGCTAGCTGGTTTTGTTGGGCTTGATTGCCTTGGGCGATGCCCTGTTGGCGGGCTAGGTCGTCGGTGAGATCGGCGAAGCCGGCAGAATTGTTGGTGCGTGCGACGCGATTATTCGCGGATTGCTGCAGCGCGCCGAACGCGCTGGAGAGGGCACCCTGGGATTGCGCGGTGACGGCGGCCTGGTCGGCGGGGCTGAGGCCGGGATTGGCGAGGATACTTTGATATTGCGAGTTGAGGGTGTTGCCGGTTTGTTGCTGGGAGTTGAGGAATTGCTGGTTTAAGGCGTTGGTGTTGGCGAGTTGCTGGTCGGTGAGTTGCAGGGTTTGGGCTTGGGCTCCGCGTCCCATGGTGGTGACTCCTTGGATGAAGAGATTGTTTGGAAAAAGCTCATGTACATGCAGGTCTTCGACGGCGGTAGGATACTGCCGCGCTGAAAGCATTTGCTGAGCCGATTTTATTCAAGAAAGAAACTAAGCAGCGGTTGGAGAGGTTTGGCTTGGCGACTGTTTTTCGGATTCTTGCGTTTTGGCGGCTTTGGCTTTTTCTTCGTTTTGTGACTGCTCGAGCAGATATTCCCTCTTGCTGGCGAAGCCTTTCCAGGTGATAAAGGCTATGCCGACAACAAAAACAATCCAAGGAAGAAAAATCATTTTCGCGATTCCATCTTAATGCCTAGCCAGATTAGGAGCAATCCGCCCACAGCTACTCCGCCGGCTAAAATCCAGTCCGACCTTGCGCCGCGGCCCGCGCGAAACATTGTATCCAAAGGCGCGAACACGAAGAATAGTATACCAGCATCGCGCAGCACTTCTGCCCACAGTTCGTACTGAGGTTTCGCCACGGACGACCTTATATTGCGGCTGGGTTATATCGTCCAGTACGACAACAAATGGTTACGGTGGCGCGGACACTTTTCGGCAATACGGGGTCCAGAGGTCGTCGCGGAGCCAGCCTAGCTTGGTGATGCGTTTGCCGAATTTTTGCGCGATGGGCGGGGGCAGCCAAGCGTGGACGTCTTCGAGGCCGCGTTGCCAGGCTTCGCGTTCGGCGGCGGCGTGAAGATGGAGTAACGCGCGCCAGCGATCGTGCGGGGTGCCGTGTCGCGGGTCGAGGAGTAAGTAGGCTTCGGCGGTTAGGCGGAGGAAGGCGGCGCCGAGGATTTGAGTTTGGGTACTTCCCTGCTGTGCGTTTGCGCTAGAGCTACCTTCGCCGATCGGGAGATCGGCGCTTTCGGGAGCGGTTTGTTCGCCATTTTTATCATTTGTTAAGACTAGTTTTGTCAGCAAGAGCGGATTGTTCAGATCTGGCAAGGGGTAGGCGAAGCCTTGTGCGGCGTGGATGGCGCGCAGGGATGGTAGATCGTTTTCGTTGTAGGTGCGGATTTGCATTTTGTGGCACGGGCTTTAGCCTGTGCAGTTTTGGTTTAAAGATTTTTGTGGTGCAAACAAAAACTCGCAAGCTGAACAGGTTGCGGAAAAAGTTGCCAAAGGCGACCGCCTCCCTGGTTTCACCGGGGCAGGCGGAAGGCGGCCCGCTACAAAGTCAAAAGCTCACAGGCTGAAGCCTGTGCTACAAAAATCGGGGACGGGTACGCGCTCAGATTAGAGAACCGTTTTTGGGGTGACGCGGGCGCCGATGTTTGTGCCGAAGCCGTTGCCGCCCCGCAGCAGGCCGTTGGGTAGCGTACCGCTGCCGCTTGAGGGCAGAGGCGTGGGGCCGGCGGAGCCGCCGCCGACTACCGCGGTGGGCGGCGAGCCGAAGGTGACGGGCGCGGATGGGAGCGAGCCGACGTATTGCGAATAGGCGCGCCAGTACAGCGTTTGATTGCCGAGTTGCGTATAGAGATTGCGCGAGGCGCCGAGGAAATAGACGCGCGGGGCGTGGAACGATGGCGCGGTGTCGGACTCGGCGAAGTAGAAGAGGCCGGGACGCGTTGCGGATGGATCGGTGATGGAAATGTCGAACCAGCCGTTGGCGGCTTGCACCGTGACCGAGGCGATGGGCGAGGGCGCGGGCGACGGCGTGCTGGAGTCTACGCCGGCGCTTTGGCTGGCAGCGTTGACGGCGGAGACAATTTTGGTGAGCGTCTCGTAGAGGTACGGGTCGCGGTCTTTGAGGGGCGCGATTTGGGAAATGGTTAGCATGATTAGCTGTAGCGCAGGCACTGAAGCTAGGTGCGATCTTTACAACAACGGCGTGAGGTAGGACTTGATGGCGGCGAATTTCGGCGCCGCGTTTTCGGTTACGTCGGCTGGCTTGAAGCCGAGGAATTCGTAGCGCGCATTGTATGCGAAAAATTTCAGTTCTGCGTACTCTTTGTAGATTCTGCGCAGAGTTGCATCCCTGCTCATGACCGTATCACGCGTGGTGTGGCTGCGCATGTGGACGCCTGATCTAGCCAGATATGCTTCGACGTAATGCATCGCGGCATAGAACAACATTACCATCGCCCAATCAATTTTGCTCTGAGTATCGAGCGACAAAGATAGAGCCAAAGCCGCATTTCCTTCAGCTTTGATAACGTGCTGGTCTTTGGTGGGCAAGATACCTAGGCGCGCTGATAAATGAGGTGCGCGCCGCTCGCAAGTTCCTTGAGACTGCGATTCATGAACGGAATGAGATTGAAGTCGAAATTAGTTTCAGGAAAGCTGTCCATCAGCTCCAACTGCTTATCAAAAACGCGGGAGCGGACCTCTTTGGAGTTCCAGTCGTCAATCGCGAGCCAAACCGAGATGTTGCCGTTTGCCCGCTCGGTCAGGATAGTGCGAACTTCAGCGATAGTTGCGAAATCGCCGGCCAGAGCCGCGTCGAGGCTGTCGGACACAACGGCTCCCAACTGCGGACTCTCAGTATTGATCGCGCGCTTCTGCGCCACAGGTGCGGCCTCTATAACCAATAGTTTATCACAGGATTTGGCTGTTCTAGTTGCCGCCGCGGACTGGGGCCCAGGGGTCGATGCGCAGGCTGGGGTTGAATTTTTGCAGGCGGAACCAGGCGCCGGATTGGTTGGTGCCGACTTGGAAGGCTACGCGTTCGCCTAGCACGTTGATTGGTAGCTCCAGATCCTTCAGCGATGGGCTGCTTAGCGGTAATGGTTGCTGGGTTTGTGGGTTGGTTTCGGAATTGACGAATGTGGTTAGGGCGAGGTTCCCTGCCCCTTCCACGTACATGGTGAGGTAGCTGAAAAGTTTGCGATGCGCGCCCAGGCTTAGCGATTGCTCGACGGCGCGCTCTGGGAAGAAGTGCGTGGTGTAGTAGCTGTTGATGGCGGTGCCGTCGTCGGAGTTTTGGCCGTCCACCAATTGATAGATTTTGCCGGTGGCAGCACCGCCGCCTACGCCTGGCGTGCCTGCGCCCATGGTGACCACTGCGGTGCCGTTGGTACGCTCGATGATGGCGCAGGAATTTGCCGCGATGGTCCAGATGGACCACTTGCGCGTTTTGTCGGTGGCGGTCTTTCGTCCGGTGTAGGTGATGTTGATGGGCGGGCGTTCGGAGATGTCCTCGAAGGAATCCAGGTCGCGATAGTCCATCATCAGGATGGTGTTGGGCGTGGTGGCGGCGCCTAAGGGGACGCCGACGAAGATGCGGCGCTCTTTGATGTCGACCGTGACCCAGAGCGTTTGGCCGTATTGCCAGTTGATCTGGTTCCAGGTGGGCTGGATTTCCTGAGAAATTTTTTGCGGCTCGCCGCCGTTGCAGATGTACAGGCCCGTGCGATGCGCGATGACGACCCAGTCTTCGCCAATGCCGACGCCGCGCACACTGGGGGTGCCAACGCGCCTAGAAACTTCCGAGATGGTCCATAGGGCCGGCTCGTTGACGCCGTCGTCTTGCGTGACGTGCAGCGAATGCTCTTTCGCAAAATACAAGCGCTCACGGAGTTTGAAGGCTGCGCAAATGGCTTGGCCATTGTTTTCGTCGATGCTGAGCAGGCCGTCGATGCCGTCGTAGCTTTCGGGATCCTCGACGCGGCTGGCGCGGACCAGCGAGGAGTTTGTGGGCTGATTGGTGGGGAAAATTTCGATGCCGTCGATGTAGAACTGGCCGCCGGAGTTCGGCGTGCCGTCGGCATAGATGCGGAGGACGAGGTCTCTGGGGATGCTCGAGAGCGGCGCGGTGAGCTCGGCGGAATATTCGGCGTAGCTGGTGGTGAGTTGCGCGGCGGTGACCGCGAGGCCGGTGGTGTTGATACCGGCGCTGGGGCTGTAGAGATGAACATGCAGTGTGCCCGCCGAAAGTGTGGCGTTGATGGCGCAGCGGGCGCGCACGGTGTAATCGGTGTTGGCGGAGATTAAGGCGGCGCCGAGAGAATCGGCGACGGCGGTTTGCGTGATGAGGCCGCGCGTGGGCGTGGTGCCGTTGCCGACGATGGAGTAGGCGGCGCCCCAGACGACGAAATTTTCTTCGTCGGTGCCGCCGGGAGCGAAGACCGGATCGGGCGTCCAGCCGAGCGGGTAGTGCGGCAAGGACGGTCCGGTGAAGCCGCCGTCGAACCCGAGGTTGATCCAGTTGTCCTGGCGATTGCGTTCGCCCCACCAGAAGAGGCGCTCGGAATAATCAATGACGCCGGCGCACTCGCTGAGCTCGACGAGGCGGAATTGATTCTCGACGTTGGTGCCGGCGAGGAGGGTGGCGTCGGAGAAGTCCACGGTGACGCTGCTGGTGTCGTTATCGCTGATGACCATGTTGCCGCTGAAGAGCGTGCCGCCGGCGCTGGTGTAGAAAAAGCTGGCGCCGCCGGAGCCGGTAAAGCACAGAATGCGCGCGACGATGTTGCTCGGGCCGGTGGGAATGTTGGTGACGACGGCGCGCTTGCCGCCGCTGGCGGTCCAACTCGTGGCTGGGCTGGGCTTGGTGAGGTAGCCCTGGCGCGTTTGAAACATGACGCAGACCTGGTGAACGCCGGCGACGATGCTGCCCGCGGCGGCGGCGGTGCCTCCGCCGGATGCGCCGAGCGCGCCGCTTGGCGCGGTGAAGGTGAATTGCGTGGAGCTGGGGACGCTCGCGATGGGGAATGTGCCGTTGTAGCCCGCGATGGCGATACCGGTGGTGGTGACGAGTTGGCCGACGACGAGGCCATGCGCCGCGGTGGTGACGATGGTGGCGGTGGCGGAAGCGCTGGTGCCGCCGCCGCTGGCGGCGAGGCCGGAGACGCCGGCGATGTACGTGAACTGCGTGCTGCTGGGCGCTGCGACGACCGGGAAGGTGCCGTTGTAGCCGCTCGCGGCGACGCCGGCGATAGTGACGGATTGTCCGACGGAGAGACCGTGCGCGGAGGTGGTGGTGATGGTGACGAGGAAGCCGTTTTCCGTGGCGCCGCTGGGGCTGGCGGCGATGGCGATCGCTGCGGGTTGCGTTGCGCCCGTGGGACTTGCGGCGACGCTGACGATGATGTTTTCGTCGACGGCCGTGGGCCCGGCGCCGGGGCCGGCTTGGCTGACGCGATCAAAGTTGGTGTCGTCATACTGGCGCGGAAGGTCGTTGCCGGTGCGGCCGTCGCTGATGGCGAGGTATTCGCGGCCGAAGAGCGTGGTGGAGTGGGCGTAGGAATTGGTTTTGAGGCCGGTGGCAATGCTGCCGAGCGTGCCGGGAGTGGTTTCTTTGTAGAGGATGCCGTTGGCGTCGAGGGCCATGGTGCGCAGAGTGGTGGTCAGCGTTTCGTAGGTCTTTAGATAATTGATGGTGGGATTGCCGGCGAGCGGGCCGAAGAGCGTCTGCAGGCCGGGCCGCGTTTCGACGCCGGAGTTGCTGTAGACGACGTTCTGGCAATCGGGCGAGACGCCGTGCGGAAGGTCGGCGGGAGACAGATCGGTGACGAGGCCGCCGAAGATCTCGATGGGGGCGTCGAAGGAGCCTGCTGTGGTCATGGGTTTTTCGTTTGGTTTGAAGTGGCGTTGCTTTTGGTGGCACAGGCACTCTTGCCTGTGCGCGGTTGCAACGCAGGCAACGTAGGAGCGATGCGCAGAGAATGTGGAGAGAGAATGCGACCTGAAACATTCAGGCGACGGCGCGGCTGACACCGCTGCACAGGCAAGAATGCCTGTGCTACTAAAACCGGATCTCCCCTACCTACTTCCCTGCTTCGTGCGTGGAGTGGGGCTTCTTCGGTGGCGCCGGATTCGTTGCGTGTTGCGCCGGCGTTGCGGGTTGGGTTGCGGCGTGGGCTGCGCTTGCGGGGAACAAGCCGTATTGCGCGGCTTTTTCTGGGTTTAGGATGGCGCGGCAGGATTTGCAGACGGCTACGCCGGGTTTGATTTTTTCGGCGCAGACGGGGCAATCGTCGAGCGGCTTGGCGTTGTAAAGCCACGGTTTCTCGAGGCCGAGGAGGCGTGCGGCGCGGCGCTCGAGGTCGGTGATGAACATGGGATTTTTGGTGCGTTCCCACTCGAGGTCGGCGGCGTCGACCAGGCGGCGGTGAAAATTGTCGAGGCGTTCGCGAGCGTCTTGCAACTCTTCCGGCGTGGGCGTTTCGCCGGCGGCGACGAAGACGCCGTGAAAGCTGGCGTCGCCGGAATCGCTGTTGATTTCGCGCGCCAGGTCGTCGGCGATTTCGCGCGCGGTGATTTTATAGTCCATCACGCGCTTGTCGCCGAAATCCAGGAAGCCGGTACAGCCGCGGACGGGCGTTAGCGCGTAGGGTTCGCCGGGTTGCGGGGCGCGAATTTCCAGCGAGCCGAAGTAGGTACGCTGGCGCGGCGGCCATTTTTCCGGCGAAATATTCACCAGTAACACGACATCATCTTGTTGCAACAAAAACCACCTCCCTGCGAGCGTTGGCTCGAAAAGCGATTTGATGCGCGAATGACAAGAAAATCGTCAATTGACTTCGCTTTGCGTGGTCAAGGAAACTAGCGATGCCGCGATTCTTCGGCGCGCGGCGAAAGGCCGGAATGCCTACCTCACAAAAGAAAACGCTCGGGGCGCATGCTTCCGAGGGGCGTCGGCCGAAGCCGCGGCGCGCCTTGAATGTAGCAGCCAACACCTGGCTGCTGCTGGTGCTCGGCGCGTTCCTGTGGCTGCGCATCTGGCAGTCTGAATCCATCACGCACTTGCGGCAAATCTTCGCACGTCATTTCTAACCCATGACCTTTCTTTACGCGCGAGCCATCGCCGCGGTGGCCGTCGTTGCGCTGGCCGGAGCGGGAGCGGGCCGCTGCCTCGCGCCGGTATGGGGACGCGAGCGGAGCGGCCTGGAGCAGGCGGTGTTCGCGATGCTCGGCGGCCTCGGCATTTTGGGGACGCTATTGTTCATCATCGGGCAATTTTATTTTACCCGCGCGCTGCTCGCGGCGGTGTTGGTCCCCGCAGCGGCGCTGGGGATTGCGCCTGCTAAAGAGTTCGTGGCGCGCGGGTGGCATTTTTGCCGGGAGCACGCGGGTGCAAAAGCCGCTGCGGGCGCGATCGCGTTGGTACTGCTCATCACTGCCGTAGCGGGGCTGGCGGAAGTTCGCGGCGACTGGGAAAACGACGCGGTAGCGTATCACTTGCTGGGGCCGCGCGTGTGGCTGCGCGACGCCGTGATACGCCCGGTGCCGGATAATTGCCACACGGCATTTCCGCAAACGGCCGAAGTGCTGTTCGCCGCGCTGCTGAGCATCGGGGGAGACCGCGCGCCGGGATTTTTCGCGGTTTTGCCGCTGGGCCTTTTTTTGCTGGCGGTGGCGGCGCTGGCGCGGCGCGCGGGGCTGGGCGCTTATGGCGCCTGGTGGTGCATGGCGCTAGCGGCCAGCATGCCTGCGGTGTACGCCGGAGCGCGCACGGGTTTCATCGACGTTTGGTATGCCAGCCTGGTGATCGCGGCGGTGATTCTCCTATTGGACTTGCGCGGGCCGACGGATTTCGCGGCACTCGCTCTCTTCTGCGGGCTGGCCATGGGCACAAAATATACCGGGCTGCTGGTGGCGCCAGCGCTGGCCTTCACGAGCTTTTATCTATGGAAGAAATCCGGCGGCAGAAACGGGCGTGAATTTCTGGCGCACTGGACGCTGGCGGGCGGCGTGGCCTGCCTGGTGGCTTCGCCGTTTTATCTGCGCAACTGGATCCTGCTCGGGAGTCCAATTTATCCCACGCCGGAGGCGCTGCTGCGTTTTTTCCACCCGAAGTATTTGCCGCTGGCGGCGATCCGCGAATTTCAAGAGTACATATGGCAGCGCGGAGCGGGCCTGGGCCGCGGGCCGCTCGCGTACCTGGCGCTGCCCTTTAATCTGACGTATCAAACTTCGCGCTTTCACGGGGCCGGAGGCATCGGGCTGGCGCCGCTGGGGTTTGCGCCGCTGCTGCTGCTGTTCGGAGCGCGAGAAAAATCGACTAAGGCGCTGGCCTTGCTGGCGTGGGTGATGACCAGCCTATGGTTTTTGCAGCAGGAATCGCGCTTTCTGATACCGGTCTACGGCATCGCGGCAGTGCTGGCGGTGCTGGGATGGCGCGCGATGCTGGCGCGAACGGGCCGCATGGCCGCGGCACTGGCGCTGGGGGTGGTCGCGATATCGATTTCGTACGGGTGCTTCATGATTGCCTCCGCGCGAAGCGAGGAGCTGCGCCGCGTGATGTCGCCAGCTCATGCGGAGCGGGTGCGTGCGCAACAAATTCCGTATCTGGCGAGCTTTGAATATTTGAACGGAACCGCCGCGGTGCGCAAAGTGCTGATTCTGGACCGTAGCGTGCCGCCATATTATCTGGAGCGCGATTACCTGAAACCGATCGGACAATGGGATGAACAAGTGCTGCCCGGCGTGACGAGGGCGGTGGACGCATTGCCGCACGCTAAAGAGTTGGGCGTGACGCACGTCCTGGATGTGCAGTCCACAATTGCGCCGTTTCAAGTGCCGCCGAATTTTCCCGGCCTCGAACTGGTGGTGGACCTTCCGGGGCAGCGGGTGTATCGCGTGTTGTAGCGACATGCCCGCATATTCGTCGTGCGGGCGGCGCGGCATTTATTGCATGCGGTATTGCACGACGACGTTGGCGTCGGCAGGGCTGGTGGTGCAGCCGGCGGCGGCGGTTTGCACGCTGACGGTGAGCGATGCGCCGGCGGCGTAGGCTTGCGTGATGGGGCCGCTATCGTTGGCGGCGGCGGCGATGGTGACGTTGATAGGCGAGGTGCCGTCGGTGAGGCGCACGATGGCGTTGGTGCTGCATCCGGATGGGGCGGTTTTCGCCTGCACTTGCACGCGCGTGACGGTGACGGCTTTATCGGTGGTCCAGGTGGCGCCGGTCCACGTAGAAGTGAGCGCGCTGGGGAGGAAAACGTTTTGTTCGGCGCGCGGGCTGGCGGTGAACGTTTCCGTGCCTAGGCCGACGCCGGCGTTCAGATGTTGGACTTTGGTGTAGTCGGCTTCGATATCGAGCTGATTCAGCGGATGCAGGTTGCCGCCGCTCCAATTCTTGGAGGTGGCCACGGTGTTGTACATGTCGAGGCCCGGCGCGCCGGTGGTGTAGGTGGTGTCCGTGGCGGTGAGCACGCTGACGCCGTTGCGGTAGCAGGTGAGCGCGCCGCTCGGCTCGACGATTTCGACGCGCAAGACGTCGCCGGAAGCGCCGGTGATGGTGGTGCTGGTGAGGTTGGTGCCGGCGCTGCCGGTGAATCTCTGCAGGAAGATGTTCGTCGAGTCTTCGATACAGTCGTAGCCGCTGGTGCCGGAGAACATCACGACCGGGCCGATGAAGTCGCTGGTGCCGTTCAGCGTGAGCACGGTCAGCTGCGAGAATTGCCCGGAGGTAGAGAAAGTGCTGGCGGACCAGGAAGCGATGTTGTGCGCCGCGCCGGTGTTGCCGACGAAGGCGTTGCCGGAAATATTCAGCGAATTTACGTTACTGGTCCAATTGCTGCCGATCGCGCCGTTGGCGCGCGTGGCGTTGTCGTACGCGCTGTTGACGTAGCCAGAGGCGACGAGCGTGCCGCTCACGTCCGGCAGAAGCTGTGTGCGATTGCCGGTAAAGGTGCCGCTGATGGAGTCTTTGTAGCCGCCGCCCGGCACGGCGAGCGCCGAGGCGCTGAGGCCGTTGCTGCCCATGCTGGAAGCGGCGGCCAGCGAGCTTGACGGCAAACTGGCGCTCGGAAAAATCGTGGGGCCATCGAGATAACTCGTCCCGCTTACTTGGTAGCCATTGCCGACGGCCGCGCACACAACGTTGTTCGCGGTTTGTCCGCGGCAGATGGTGGTGGTGACCTGGCCGGCAATGGGCGTCCAACTGATGAGCACGCCCTGCGAGCCATTGACGGTGATGGAACTGGAAACCGGCGAAGCGAAGCTGGGGTTGCCATTCACATCGTTGGCCAGGATGCGGTAGTAGTAGGTGCCGGCGCTGGGACCGGTGACGCCGCTGATGGCCACGGTGGGCGCGGCCGGCGTGCCCATGGCGTAGTACGCTTCGCCGGTGCCGCTGAAGGACGCGCTGGCGTTGGCGTAGTTGTCAGAGAGCGCGGTGCCAGCATCATAGTGGTAAATGTAGTTGTTGACGCCGATCACACTGCAGCCGCCAAACCCGCTGCTGGTGATTTCGACGCCGCCCTGACTCGCGGCCGCCAGCAGCGATTGCGAGCCGTTGTAGCACGAGGGATTCACGAAGCGCAGCCCGTCGATGTTCAGGGCGTTCGTTAGATCAAACATGGGCGGTGTGCCGCCGCCCAAGGGGTCGGCGTAGGTGGTGCGGATGATGTCGATGCTCGAGACGGTGTTGCTCCCGGTGTTGATGCGCATCGTGGGGTAGTAGCTGCTCTCGTTCAGCAGTTCGTTGAAAACGGCGTGGCCGAAATTCGCGGCCAGGGAAATAAAGCCCGCCGCGTCGACGAGCATTTCCCCGCCGGCGATGTACGTTTTGTCCATGCTGATGATGCTGGCGAGTTGCTGGCCGTTGGCGCCGAAGCCCTGCTGAATGGTGTCCAGGAACAAGGGCGGATAGCCCCACGCGCTGACGCCTTGCAGCGAGAGGCCGCCGCGATCCCAATAAAACCCGAAACCGCCGCCCAGGCGGAAAGGCGTTCCTCCGGAATAGCCCTGCACGTAGACGTTGCGGAAGTACATCTGCGTGCCGTTGTTTCCGGTGTTGTCCTGGTCGAAAAAGATGCCGGATTGGTAGGGGCGATAGCTTTGCACGACGACGTTGGAAATCGTGTTGTCGCCATCGGTGACCGTGCCGCCCAGGGCGAAGAGCAGGAGCGGATAAGCGTTGCCGGCAATTTCTGCAACATGGTCGGTAAAGAAGGACGGAATGTTGCCGCCATTGGCTTGGCCGAGGCCCTCGATCTCGTAGCCCGAACGGCTGAGCCAAGGCTGTGTTAGCCAGACGGGCACGCCGATCTGCAACTTGGTGTAGGCCGGGCAGAGGGTCATGCGCAGCGGAGAGTTGAAAACGTACCAGCCGCCCTGCGTGGGGCCCGAGGAGAAATACACCGTACCGCCCTGGCTGGCGTTGGCGGTGGAGCTGCAGGCGGCGATGACGTTGGCGCTGTTGTCGTGTTGCACGGTGGCGCCGGAAACGCTGGCGCCGGGCGCGGCGGCCAGTGTGACGTTTGTGCCGCTGATGGCGGTGATGCTGGTGCTCAAAATGCCATTGGTCGCGCTGCTCGGCGGGTTCGCCGGCCAATACGCGGGGAGATTGGTGGGCGTCAGGCCCCAATCGTAAAACGAACTGTCCATGCCTTGAGAGAGTCCGGCGATGGTGTAGTTGGTGTTCGTGCCGCAACTGGCGGTGCAGCGGTAGATGATGTGGCCCATGGTCACGGCCGGCTGCATGACCCACTGCACAAAATTTTTGGCGACAACCTGCGTGTTGTCGTTGATGGTGACGGAGCCACTCGAGTTGGCCAGGCCGGTCTGCAGGATGGTGAACGTCGTGCTGTTGGGGATGGTGTTGACGACGTAGGCGCCCTCGACGCTGGTGTCGCGCCCGCCGGAGCCGGCGTAGACCACGTTGATTTCTGAATTAATTTGGAGGTTGCAGTTGCTGGCGCAGGTGAAGGTGGTCAGGCCGCTGGTGCGCGAATACGAGGTGACGGAAATGTTGGTGACACCGAGGGCGCTGGCTCCGCCCGTGGTGGTGAACGCCGCGCTGGCGGCGCTGAGGCCGCCGTTGTAATCGATGGCGACGATTTTATAGTTGTACGTGGTGCTGCCGTTGGTGATGCCCACCGGGGTGACCGCGCCGGGAATCGCCGCGACTACCGTGGTGCTGCCGCCGATGGTGCAAGGCGAACAGTTGGCGTGCGTGACCGGGAAGGTGAAACCGTTGTAGCCGGTGGCGGCGGTTTGCGCGAACGTGCCGTTGAAGGCGGAGTCGCTCGAGCCGGCGATGGTGATACTGCTGCCGTTGGTGAAGCTCACGTCATTGGAGGTGGTCACCGTGGCGACGTTGCTGTTCACGCTGATGGCGCTGATGCCGACGGCCGCGCCGGGCGTGAGGACCGCGGCGGCGGGTCCCGCGGTGGCGATGGCCACGCCGTGGCCTACGGCGAAATCGCTCGTGCCGCTGCCGCAACTGATCACCGCGTTGCTGGCGGTGGTGTTGCAAGCGATGGTGGGCGGCGTAGTCGAGCTGGAGACGTAGCCGCCGTAACGCTGCAGATCGAACGATGGGTTGGGGCCCTTGGCGTGAAAGTCGGAATCGATATTTTGCGGTGCGGTGAAGGTGTTGGCGACGTTGGTTTGCGCGCCGCTGGCGCTGGAGATGGGGCCGATCTCCGTGCCGGTTTCGTCTTTGTAATAGAGGCGCTTGTCGGTGGTTTTGGTGTAGAGATTCACGGTGCCGGGGCTGGCGGCGCCGGGCGGGCTCGATTGATTCGAGAGATTCAACGTGCCGCTGGCGAGGTTGCCGATCACCGTGGTGTTGCCGGTGACCGCGAGATTGCCGCTGAGATTCAGCGAGAAGGCGCTGATGGTGCCGGAGAACGATGGCGAATTCGGATTACTGGGAAGAATGACGTCGGGAATTTGCTTGGTGGTGATTTGCGGGCCGGAGATTTCGAGTTCGTAGTTGCCGGGGGCGGCGTAGAAGAAATAGTTGCCCATGCCGTCGGTGGTGGTGGGATTGGCGAGGGCCTGGGTGAGGGCGGAGTCCGAGTAAATATTGGCGAGCGGGGTGCAGGGCTGGCCGGTGGCGGGCATAGCACAGACGCGCACGCTGGCGCCGGCGAGCGGGATGCCGCGGGAGTTAAAGACAATGTCGTCTTTGCGCGAGGATTGCGCGTGCGCGGGCGCCACCGCGGGAAGGAGGTGCAGCGCCAGCAGGAGCCAGGAGCAGAAAATGGCCATCGTTGTTGCGCGCCGGAAACGCGCCGCGATTTTAGATCGTATCATTGAAGTGATTCACTCCGTTCGCGCAAACGACTGCGCTGAGTCGATGTGGGTCGCTCTTTCTGTGCTACCTTGCCCTGTACGTATGGACCCACTGCCCGTTGTAGAAGTCGATGTCGATCTGGGCCTGCTTGAGCTTTTTCGAGCGGGCCTGTCGATCATGATTTACCGACTGCGTTTTTTGGTGTTCGGACTAGTCGCGATATTTTGTGCCTACGTGACGAGCATCATTCAGTCATATATGACCAGTTCCCCCAGATTGCAGAACCGCTTGAATTCTGGACCTTCTATGCGCTATTGGGCGCAGTGCCTACGATAATTGTTCTCGTTCCACTGACTGTCTTTGTCCGGTCTTGGCGAGTTTTGAAAACCGAAGGAATGGATGGGAAACGCCATTACGTTTTTTCCGGGGACGGAATTCTGATCCGGTCGCGATTGGCAAGCGCGGACGTCAAGTGGGAGGCGTATTTGGAGGTACGTGAGACTCGCCGATATTTCTTGCTGTATGCCGCGCCGGGATTCGCATACGTACTTCCAAAGCACTGTTTTATCGACCAAGCGAGCGTTGCGGAATTCCGCTCGCTGGTGCGTACGCACGCCCGCAAGTTTAGGCTTCGCGGGTAGCACCAGTAGCACAGGCATTCTTGCCTGTGCAGCGGCGTCAACAACCCTGAACCATGATCCGGAAAGCCGCGTGCGCACTCGTCACGTCGCCTTGGTGTGACAACCGCGCACAGGCAAGAATGCCTGTGCTACCAAAATCAAAAACTGCGCTGCGGCGCTGCCTGTGCGCGATATTTCTGGGGAGACTCAAACTGCTGCACAGCCAAGAGTGCCTGTGCTACTGTACTCGCACATGACGTACTACGAGCGTAATCTTCCGCATTGGCATCCGCCTGAGCGCGCCATCTTTATTACTTGGCGTTTGGCGGGGTCGCTGCCGCTTTCGTTGCTAACAAAACTGAAAAACTCCAGAGAGCCTGGCAACCAGAAATTTGCTGCGGCGGATGCGTACCTTGATGCTGGGGCCTCCGGCGCGCATTGGCTTGGCAACCCAGAGGTAGCAGCCATCGTGCAGGCCTGCATCTTGAAAGGGGCGCAGGAGCTGAATATGTTTGACTTGTTTGCCTACGTAATCATGCCAAACCATGTGCATCTGCTGTTGGAACCGAAGGTGCCGATCCAGAGAATCACCAAAGGCATTAAAGGTGCCAGCGCTCATTTGACTCGTCAGTCGACGGGAAACTCGCCCTGTCCGTTTTGGCAAGACGAGAGCTTTGACCACTGGGTTCGTAAGCCTGCCCAAGGTGAGAAAATTATCCGCTATATCGAGAATAATCCTGTGAAGGCCAGGTTGGTTTCAAATGCCAGCGATTGGCGATGGTCGAGCGCTTTTCCAGTAGCACAGGCATTCTTGCCTGTGCGCGGTTTAAGCGCGAAGGAAACGTAGCGTTTGTCCACTCGGCCATCCTGATCACGGTTCGGCGTTCTTGAAGTTGCTACACAGGCAAGAGTGCCTGTGCTACCAAAGGCTACAGCAGCTTGCGGGCGGTGATGGTTAGTTGGACGACGTCGGTGGCTACGAAGGTGGTGGAGTAGGCTACGGCCGTGAGTTCGGTGCCGCCGCCGGTGAAACATTTCAGTTTCCAATTGTTGAGCGCGGTGCCGGCTACGGGAACGTAGTAGCCGGAGGCGCCGTTTTGGCTGTCGGCGAAGGCCTGGATGATTTGCGTGCTGGGGAGTTTGTCGGCCACGGTGGTGAAGTCGATGGTGTCGCCGCCGACTACGTAGCTGCCGGAGAAGGTTAGCTGGGCGATGGCGTAGTAGAGATTGCTGCCGGAGCCGTCTTCGTTGGATGGGAGCAGCGTGAGTTGGATGGACATGAGGCGAGTTCCTCCTGAGAATTTTTGCTCGGTTGAAAGGAAACCAGGAATCGACGCGATATTCGGCGGCCGGAGCGTGCTGAGATGGGGCGGAGTTCCGCCATGCGGGACGCCCCTACAAGTGGTGCGGATCACGCTTCGCTGGCAGTGCATGTTGTGGGGCTGCTTACACCGCGCACAGACTGAAGTCTGTGCCACCTAGATGATGTGCCACACCAGAGGAAAGGCATGGTGGCGAAGGCTGAGTTACTCCAGACGAAAAGCTAACAGGCTGAACGGATTGCGGAAAAGTTACAAAAGCCGCCCGCCTCAGAAGGCGGCTGCTACAAGCGAAAAGCGCACAGGCTGAAGCCTGTGCTACTGAAAGGCAAACCTAGAACGGGGTGTAGCCAGTGCGCCAGGAAAACGGGCGGCGGCGGCGCTGGGAATTTTGTTCGCGGCGGACGGCGGCGGCGACCAAATCTTCCAGGGCGTCGGAGGCGGCTTCGTCCCAGCGTTCGGAGAGCGGGCTGCCGCGTGCCCAGCCTGCTAGCGCGGCGGTGGCGTAGGCGATGGCTTCCTGCGCGTTGCGGATCAGCACCGGTGACGTGGAATCCGTAAAATCCGGAAAAGCTTTCGAGTAGCGCAAGCGAATTTGTGTGTCTTGCGTGGCGCCGAGGAAGTAGAGGCCGTCGGCGCGCCATTCCCAGATGCTCAGCGTGGTGTCTTGTTCGCGCGAGGGGAGGCCGCCGTGTTGCGAGACGTCGACCATTTCGGTGAAATCGTCGGTGGAAAGATTGGGGCGCTCCCAGATTTTTACCGGGACAAGCAAGTCCGTGGGGAGCTGATTGGGCGGCGCGGTGGCGTCGGTGATGGAGACTTGCAGCGAAGCGTCGACCGCGGTGATGGCGGTGACGACCAGCAGCGCGTCGTCTTGAATGAAGCCGCCGCCGCCGGCGTTGCCGAGGGCGCGCTGCACCTTGCGATACGCGGAGTTGGCGTACGGCAGCAGGACGGTGTCCGTGAAAAGATTGCCGGCGGCATCGTTGAGCAGCGAACGGACGAGCGCGGTGATCTGGCCGGCAGTGTTGTAGGCGCTGGAGCCGACTACGGGCATTTGCGTGTCCTTGTGCTAAGAAGACGTAGCACAGGCATTCCTGCCTGTGCGCGGTGAATCGCGTTGCTGAGGAGTGACGATCTCGTACGTCGTGTAGAGCTCGGCGAAGCTAACGCTGCACAGGCAGGAATGCCTGTGCTACGGAACTGCGTCTCAGCTATCGGGTAGCGGAGATTTTTGTAAATAGGCCGCTACGCCGATGACCGCGTTGATCAGGGCGGCGGCTTCCGCGATGTGCATGGTGGCGGAGACGCCGCTTTGAAGATTGAAATGTTGCGGGTCGATGCCGACGGCGGCGAAGCCGGTGAGGACGCCGCCGGCGGCGCCGCTGATGGCCGCGGCCAGGATGCCGCGGAGCCAGATTTGGGTGTGCGTTAGACGCATGGTTTTTGTAGCACAGGCACTCTTGCCTGTGCGTGGCAGCGGTTAGCAATCGTGCATCGCGCAGCCATCGAGGGGTTGCTTCAGCGGCACAGGCAAGAGTGCCTGTGCTACTCAAAGGCCGCCTGAGTGGCTGCGCGGTGCGTGCTTGAAAGGACTCGGCGCGGCACAGGGGAGAGTGCCTGTGCTACAAAACCGTAACAAAGGGTTGCTGGTGAAAGGCTGGGACCGCGTCGTCCAGGACGTCGTAGGCGTATTGGTCGTAGGCGGCCTCTTCGCGTTGCTGGCGGTCGTTGAGGCGCCGCTTCCCTGCTGGGCGTGGGGATTTGCGCGCGTACTCGATGGCGTGGGCGATGTGTTCGGCGGCGGCGGTGGTTAACTGCAGGAAGCCGCCTTGCGGGTCCTCGAGCGTGAAGCAGTGTTCGTAGTCGCCGCGGCTGGGATAGGGGCCCAGCGCGGGGACGCTGATGCCGTTTTCGCGTTCGATGCTTTGCGCGTACCACTGGCGCGGGCTGCCGTAGGATTCCGGCGGCATCCAGCGCTCGATGTGCCAGCGATTGACGGCGGGATATTTTGGCTCGCGGCGAAGCTCGACGACTTCGCGGAGCAGGTCGCCGCGCTCGTCGCGGTCAGTGAATTTTCCTCCAATCCAGGCCAGGCGGTTCCAGCCCCAGATGGCGCGATAGTTGGGCTCGCCATAGCGGTTGAAGCCACCGGCGTGGGCCATGCGCGCGGCGACTTGTGGCGGCGTGTCGTGAGTTTCGCGGAGGATGGCGATGCGTGGCGTAGGTTTTCCCTTGGAATGCCGATGCCTCTCCATACCTCGAAGTGTGCGGGATGAATCTCCCGATTGGCGGGTTTGGTTTTGGACGAATCGATGCATGGAGTTGCGGATCAGTAGAAAGGCCGGCCCGCTTGATGGTGTGGTGGTGATTATTGAACGAACGGATTAAGCCAGGCGAAGCTCCGCAAAACCGCCAATCGGGAGATCCATCCCGCCAAAATCGCGGGATGGAGAAGAGTAGGCGTTCCCAGGAGAGACCGAGGCGGGCGGAATCAATGAACCTGACTGAAGTTGTGGAAGAATACGCCGAGCAAAAACCAGGAGAGCAGTCCGCCGACGAGCAGCGGCCAGCGACCGAACACACTTTCTGAAGCTGGAGCCTCAGGAACCGATTTATCCGATAAAATTCGGTCCGCGGCGGTTTCTTTGATATGGGCGCCGAGGCCAGCGATGCGCCGTTCGGCATAGGTCCAGCCAAAGTGCGCTGAAATTACCCCGGCGATGATGACCAAAAGTGCGGACCACCAAGTCTCGCCCACGCGCGCTGCAAGCACGGAATAGAGGATGGCGACGGGAATCGTGGCAACGGCCGCGGACAGGTACATCAGGTAGCGGCGGAGTGTGCCATCCGACCAGGATTCAATTTTCGCGGACACGCGCTTTGATCTCCCTCCACAAATCATAAACCACGCGTACGGGGAAGTAAAAGAAGATGGCGACCAAAATGGCACGCTCGCTGTACTCGACGTAGGTGCGAAGCCATCCGGCGCCAAGCGCAAATTCCACACCGCGTGACACGAGAACGATGGAAAGCAGCACGCCAAGGACGGCGGAAGTATGTTGCGAAATGAACTTCAAAAATGGGAGATCGAGCCAATCGCCGACAGGCATAGCGCGCGGAGCATATCACAGCTAGATACGTACCGTATCGAGTAGCCAGCGTTTTTTTGTACGCTCCTCCAAAGCGGTTGAAGCCACCGGCGTGGGCCAGGCGCGCGGCGACTTGTGGCGGCGTGTCGTGCGTTTCGCGGAGGATGGCGATGCAAGGTGTGGCCGCAAGGGCACGATGTATCGTGCCCCTACGGTTGCCACCTGGACGTGGTTTGCGATTCTGCGGCACGGTTTTTCTTAGTAGCCGGTCGGGCGCGCCAGGGTGTCGATGTAAGCGCCGGTGCGCGGGCTGTCGTCCCACACCTGAAATGCGGTGTCGAAGTAGAAGATGTAGGACGCGGCGATGCCGCCGCTGGCGCCGTAAATCGGGAAAACCGTGTTGCCATTGACCTCGTAGAAGTCGATGTCTTTGAGCACGGCGCGGCCCCAGTGGGAAAGGTCCAGGAAGTCCACGCGGGTCTGGTCGGCATTGACGCTGGCTTTGATGGGGATGCCGCTCATGGTCTTGCGACCGCTGAACAGCAAATCCAGATCGTTGCCGGATTTTTCGCCGCCTTCCTTGATGATCTGGCTGACGGTGATGCCGAGATTTTCCCAGGCATGTTCCTGCTCGACGGCCATGTAGGCGATGAGTTTGCCGAGATGGTTGATGCCGAGGGCTTTGCGGACTTTGTTGATGGCCAGGCGGACGTTGCTCGGTGTGAGCGCCGCGTTGCCGGCGTTGACGCGCGGCGTGGCGAGTTGAATCGGATAGGTGGCGCGATTCAGGTTGAGCCACGTGCCGGTGGTGGCGTTGTTCTGGTGATATTTGATGCCGAAGAGGCTGACGGGCTGTGCGCCGGAGAGGCCATCGTGGACGATGACGTCGGTGGCGATGGTGCCGCTCGGGACGTTGTTCACGGTGATGGTTTGCGTGGTGACGGGGTCGGCGGTGAGTACCGTGGTTGTGACGCTGGCGGCGATGTTTCGGTTGGTGGTAAGCGTGGTGTCGTAGATCTGGATGGTCTGGCCCGGATAGACGAGCGCGGCGCCGCTGGGCACGGTCATGGTGAAGGTGCTGCCGCTCACGTTGCTGATGGTGCCGAGGACGCCGTTGCCCGCGGTTTGCATGAGCTTGTCCAGGAACGAACGGAACTGCTTCATGCCCTGAGCCACTTCGCGCTTGGCGGCGTTTTCGATGGCGCGCTCGCGGCCGGTGGTGGAGTGTTCGACGAGCTTGGTGATTTCAATGGCGAAGCGGAAGAAGACGGGAGCGACTTGCGCGACGTCATAGGCGGTGCCAGAGCCGCGGCCGAGATCGCCGCCGTCCGCGCTATACGAGCCCGCTTTGCCGCCGGGATTCACTTGCAGGGGCAGGCGCATGTTACGGCTGGAAACTTTTTCCACGTCGCCGCGCTGCTGGATCATGGTGAGTAAAATGTCGTCGCGCTCGTACAGCAGGGGCACCTTGTCGCGTACCTTTTCGAGCTGCAACGCGATGACATTCGCGTTTGCTTGTGCTGGCATCTGATTTTCTCCTTAGGATGAGTTGGGATTCTGGAAAATGTTTGTTTCCGGTCGGTCAAATTTGTTGCGGCGTTCGAGTGCGACAGTAAGCGGCCGCGTCACGCAAGCGGCTGTGGAAGTGCGGGAGCCTTGCTCCCGCTTTGTCGCGTCTGAGGGTTGTCGCAGCTGCAAAAGCGGCAGCCGGGCTGCCGCACTCCAAGTGGCGCTGCAATCGCGCACAGGCAGGAATGCCTGTGCTACGGAAAATCACAAGTTGAGGATGTCGTCGTCGCTGAGGCGGCGGTAATCGAATTTGGGCGCGATGGATCGCGGAAGCGGCGGTGGAGTGCGGGAGCCCTGCTCCCGCTTTGGTGAATGGGGCGCCGCCGGGGATTCAGAAAGCGGCGGCCGGGCTGCCGCACTCCGAGGCTGCGCCGGGCCCTGGTCTGGATTGCCATGGGCGCCATGCGCGGCCAGAGTGGTCTGCGTCCAGTCCGCCAGGACGCGGCGGGCGGCGGTGGGGATGAGTTGCTGGGCGCGTTCGCCGATGAGGCGGACGACTTGCGCGCGCGCGGCGGCGTCGAGACGCTGGCCGGTGAGGATGCGCGCGACTTGTTCGCCCAGCGCGCGATCGCCCTGGAGGGCTTTTTCCACGTCCTGGCGGATGGCGGAGGAGAGGCGTTCCTTGAGCGCGGCGCCGTTTTCCGTGCGCGCGGCGTTGGGAAGGGCCTGCTGTAAAGAGCGGTCGATGGCGCCGTTGACACTGTGGGCGAGTTCGTCGTTGGCGGCGCGTTCAAAGGCGGCGTAGGCGGCTAGGCGGGCGTCGTGGGGCGATGTCGTTTGATTGGGCTGCGCCGCGGCGGGGGTATTTGAAGCGACGGCCTGCAGGCCGTCCTGGCCGTAATGTTGCGCGGGCGACGCCACTTGCCCTGGCGCGAATTCGTTGGCGGTGGTGTTCGGTGCCGCAGAAGATGCCGCCCTGAAGGGCGGCGCTACATGTTCCTGCTGGGAACTTGCTGATGCGCTCGATGGATTGTGGAACGCTTGCGCGAGGCGCGGAAGGTGCGCCGAGCTTCCCTGCTCCCCCGGGATGCCCGGGATGTTGGACGCGTGGCCGGCGGCTTCGAGGGCGCGCAAACCGGCGTAGACCATTTCGCGAAAGGCGGCGGGGTCTTCGCGCAGCATGGCGGCGGCGAGTTGCGCGCGCGAGGCGTTCACTTGTTCTGGGGCGGCGTTGGGCGCGCCGAAGTACGCGCCATCAATTTCATCGAGCAGGCGGGCGCGCGTTGCGGCGGCGTGAGCTTCTTCCGGCTTGGCGAAAACTTCGCGGAAGGCGGACGCTTCCTGCCGCGCGGCTTGCGTGGATTGCCAGAGCTCGCGCGCTTCGGGGCCGAGCTGCGGATCGTTCATGCGCGCGGCGAGCCAGGCGGGCGGCGCGTCGTTCGCGGTGCTCGCGGAATTTGTTGCGGTGTTTGCCAGGTTCGCGGGAGTCGGATTTGGCGCGGCGATGACGGGGTTGGTATCCGCGCTTGCAGCAAGGCTAGTAGCAGCGCCTGGGGCCGCGTTTGTAGAGGCATTTGTGGCAGCGGCCGTTTGGCCGTCGGCTGCGCCGGACACCAGCAGCTGTAAATCTTCGCGCAAGGGATCGAGCGCATCGGAACGTTCGCCCGCGAAAATTTCGATGTCTTGCGCCTCCGGCTCGATTTGCAGGATTTGCTCGTCGGTCAGGGCGAAGAGTTCGTGGGCGGAGGTTACGCCGTTGCCGGTGCTGTTTGGCGTTGGAGCCGGATTCATGGGACGAAGCCTTTCGTTGCCGTTGCTGGCTAGTTAAGCGAAGAACGTCGGAGTTAAATAAGGCACAGGCTTATTCTCGTTCGGTTAAATAAGAAGCCTTGTTATTTAATCGAATCGTGTTATAGTTAAATAAGGAAAAGCGCTATTTTACCTCGCTTAAGTAAGCGCCAAGCCCTATGAATTCCGCCGACTTCACGACAAACGCACCCGGCCAACTGGTCGCACTGGCCAGCGGAGCCCACGCGTTCGTGCCCAAGCCCTTGCCACCCGAACTGTCCCTGGACATGCCCACGATTGAGCTGCTCGCATCGGCGGAACGAGTGCTGGGCCGGCTTGCGGGAGTTGGTGAGATGCTGCCCAATCCGCGCCTGCTGATTGCGCCATTCATCCGCCGCGAAGCGGTGCTCTCCAGCCGCATCGAAGGCACCATTGCGGGCGAGCAAGACCTAGTGCTGTACAAAGTCGATCCGCAACTGGCGGAGACCAAGCCTGACGCACTGGAGGTGAGCAACTACGCCAAAGCGTTGCCATACGGACTGAAGCGCCTGACGGACTTGCCCATTTCGCTGCGCTTGATCCGCGAATTGCATGAGCAACTGCTAAAAGGGGTGCGTGGCGCGGATCAACGGCCCGGCGAATTCCGCGACGTACAGAATTATATTGCGCCGACGGGTACGCCCATCGCGGCAGCGCGCTATGTGCCGCCGCCGGTGGCGCAGATGAAAACGGCGCTCAGCGCGCTGGAAAAATTCCTGCACGCCCCGGCGAATCGCCCGTTGCTGGTGGATCTGGCGCTCATTCACTACCAGTTTGAAGCCATCCACCCCTTCCGCGACGGAAATGGGCGGGTGGGGCGGCTGCTCATTCCGCTGCTGCTGGCCGAACGCAAGGCGTTGCCCAAGCCGCTGCTGTACTTGAGCGCGTACCTCGAAGATCACCGCACGCAATATGCGGAGCTGCTGCTGCGCGTCAGCCAGACGGGCGATTGGCCGGCGTGGATACGGTTTTTCCTGCAGGGCGTTGCCGAACAAGCCGCCGATGGCGTGCAACGCGCGAGCGACTTGATGGCGCTGTGGCACGATTATCGCCGGCGGCTCGAGACGGCTCGCGTTTCCACGCTGGCGCAGCGTCTGGTGGACGAATTGTTTCTCCAACCGGCCATGAGCGTGAGCATGGCGCAGAAAGTGCTAAAAGTGTCGTTTCTGAGCGCGCAGAACAATGTGCTGCGACTGGTGCGCGTCGGAATTCTCCGCGAGATGACCGGCGGTAAGCGCAACCGCATCTTCATTGCGCCAGACATCATGAAAATCACCGGCTTCAGCGACGACGATCGCTAGCTCCCGCTCTGGTTTGCCGCGGGTTTCGACGCCGGGGCTGGTGGCGGCGCGGCGGCGATGCTTAGGGCGCGGAGGTGGGCTTCGGCGTGGGCGCGGACGTTGGCGAAGCCTGCGGGGTTGGTTCTGTGGGCGGCTTGGCCGGCTTCGGAGTTGGCCCAGCGTTTGCACTCCTCGAATTCTACGGCGTGGTTGTCGAGGAGTTGGTCTACGGGCACGGATGGCAGGACTAGCGTGTGTAGCGTCGGGCTTGCCTGCGCGGCATTGGTGTGCGGGGAGTTTGTGGCGCTTGCCGAGTTCGCCGCGTTATTGGCATTCCCTGACGCGGAGCTCGTCGCGGTGTTTTGCGATGGCGTGTTGTTGGGCGGCACAGGCAGGAATGCCTGTGCTACTGGGGCTGCGTAAAGGAGTTGGCCGGAAGCCATGGTGGCGGCGGCGTGCGGGTGCATGGGCACATCCACCAGGATGGGCGCGCTGGCCAGCAATTGCTGAATCTCGCGCAACTGTTTGTTGCGCGAATCTTCGCCGGGGACGACCAGCTCGCCGAGCCCCAGAACATTTTTGATGTAGCCGATGTTGGCGGGTTCCGTCAGCGCTTCCTGGATGAGTGGATCTTTCAGGCCGAAGAGTTGCTGTAGCACGCCGCGCTGCTGGGATTTGAGGCGCGGAAAGGTTTCGTCGGCTTCGGGGTGCACGCAGATGTTGCCCTTGAGGTCGGCGATGCGGATGATGCGGGCGTCCAGCGCGCCGTCAGGGCCGAGCAGCGGGATCTCCACATCTTGCGGGCGATTGTGGCGGAAGCTGTCCACGCCGAGCAGAATCACGTCGGCGTAAAACTGCTTCATGCGGCGCCACACGAGGCCGAGCCGGCCGAGCGCCTGATCGCGGGCTAACGCGTAACCGGAGGCGGTCTTTACATCTTCCATGTTGCCGCCGAAGACCGCGGGAAAAAGCCCGGTGAGAAATTGCGCGATGGGGCCGATCAAATCCTGTTGATGCTCGATCATGTCCGGCGGGACGCGCGCCGGCGCAGGCTGGAAAAATCCCGCGGACAGCGGCTGTCCGGGGCGGGCGCGCGCCGGGTAATGCGCGGCGGGTTCGCTAGTTTGGTTGGCGATGGCGTCGAAGTCCAGAACTTGCGGGTCGGCGTAGATCGGCGGGATGCCGTACTCGTAAGTCTCCGCCTGCATGTTGCTGAGGACGTTGTAGCGCTCTTGCACCTGCACGAGGGAGTCGCCGACGCTGGGGCGATTCTGGCCGTCGCCGGGGAGGGCGTGGAGCACGCGCCAGTGATCGTCCATTGATTCGTTGCGCGATTCGCAATACACGTCGCCGGCGAAGCCCACGTAGCAGCCGTCGGGGAATAGCGCCAGGAGTTGGTCGCGCACGCTCGCGTCTTCGATGGAGTAGAACGCCCAGGGGCGCAGCCAGGTGCGATCGAAGGTGATGAGATCGACGAGGGCATCGCCGGGATGGATCGTCGGGAGGCCTTGCTCGACGCTGAGACGGCTTACGCGGGCGTACACGTCTTCGGCGCCTTGCGACGGCGAGCTTTCAATTTTGTTGGCCACATGCGGGTAGGTAGCTTTTAATTTTGCGCGGTGCACTTCCGCCTGCCATTGCAGATAGGGGAATTCGTGCATCTCGTTGGCCCAGATCGGGGTGTTGAGTTCGAGGCCGCCGGCGATGGTGATGACTTCCTGGCCGTTAGGGACGCGGCGCGTGCCGATGACGCGCGGGACGGTGACGCGTTCGGCTTTGCGGAGATGCTCTGGGGCGAGTTGCGCGTTGCAGCTGGAGCAGGCGGGAGGTTCCTGCCGAGTTTCCTGCGTCGACATGCCGTTTAGGCCGACCGAGGCGGGGTCGTTATACCCCGCGCTGTCGGCGTTGCCCGCTACCGCGATGTTGACGGGGCTGACATTCGCATCGGTGTTGGAGTTCGCGTCGTTGCCGGCTTTCCCGCTGTCGTAGCCGCTTCCCTGCCCGCCCTGCGCCGCGAAATTCAGCGGCGTTTCTTTCCCACAGCTTGGGCAGACATATTTGTCTTCGCCGAGCGGGACCTCAATCGCCGCGAGGACATTTTCGTCGTGATAGCCGAAGCGCTGGCCGTCGGCGACGTAGCGCACGTACGCGCCGAGTTTGCCGTCGGTCCACAGGAAATAGCCGATGGCGGTGAGCAATTTCTCGACTTGATTGTTTTGCTCGATCAGGTCGGCGACATCGCTGGCGGCCCGGGCGGCGGCAATATCTTGCAGCGATTGCGAGGACTGCGGGTAGAAGCGCACGCTCGGAACGTCCTGCGAAAGCACGGCGACAAACGAGAGACCGAATCCCTGATAAAAATTGGTGACGAACTGGTAGCGCGGCATCTCCTCGAGCGCGGTGTCGTCGTTGGTGCGCGATTCGTACGGAAGGTGCCAGTTCATGTCCGTGGGATTCCACCAGGCATATTGCTGGCCCTGCCAGAAGAGGCGCGCCTGGCGGATGCGGCGAATTTCGTAGCGGCGCGCGGTGACGCCCTCGGCGCGGTACTGCACGACGAGCGACCGCAGGGCGTTAACCAGCTCCGGCTTGAGATCGTCGAGGCGCTCGTTGTTGGGGCCAAAGACCAGGGCATCGACGGCGTCGATGAAATTCGTCGGAGCCGCCGCGGAGGGATAGTTGCCATCGGCGGGCGCGACGGTGCCGCTGGGGCCGAGCGGCGCGGGGCGAGACGGCTCGCTGCCGACTACGGATGCAGTTGTGGGATAGAGGTCCATGCTTCCTTCTAGTTATTTGTTTGTTGCGACCGGCAAAGCAGAATCGTGATGCAACGGCGTCACAAGGGTGACGGTGCCTGTTTACGAATAACCCGCTGTGGCATATACTGTGGCATATGCCACAGTGGCACTTGGAGGCAGGAGCGATGCAACGCAAAGCAAAACTGTTCATGAACAATCGCAGCCAGGCGGTCCGCCTGCCCAAGGAGTTTCAGTTCAAAGTCCGCGAAGTATTCATTCGCAAGGAAGGCAGTGAGGTGGTGCTTTCCCCCAAGCCCGTGGATTGGTCGGCCTACCTCGCGGCGGCTCCCGCAGCTTCGGCGGGCTTCATGGAGGGCGTGGAAGACTTGCCCGTACAGGAGCGCAAGAAATAATGCCGCGCTACATGCTCGACACCGACACTTGCTCGTACGTCATGCGGCGTTCGCATGAACGCCTTTTGCGGCGACTGGAAACGCTGGCCGTGCGCGACGTGTGCATCTCGGTGATCACGAAATCGGAGTTGCTTTACGGCGTCGAGCTTTCGCCCCGGCGCCGGCAAGATGCGGCGGCGCTGCAAGCTTTTTTGGAGTACGCCGAGGTCGCGGATTTCCCCGATGCGGCGGCTCCGTTCTATGCGAGAATCCGCGCGGACCTGAAACGGCGCGGCGTACTCATCGGCGCTAACGATCTCTTCATTGCGGCGCACGCCGCGAGCCTCGGCCTCACGCTGGTCACGAATAACACCAAGGAATTCCGGCGCATGCGCGGTCTAGCGCTCGAGAATTGGACGCTCTGAGCGGCTGGTCGTTTCCTGAGGGAAATCTTCATGTCGCTTTGAAGCATTTTCGCGCCAGGCTTGCAACTGGTGCCAGGAGCGGCGGCGCACGCGCGGGACCGTGGACGGTTTCAACGTTTCCACGGGATAGTCGACCGGCGGGAAGCCGGCGGTGCCCAGGAGCGAATTGGTCAGCGCACGATTTTCCGCGCGCAGACGGACAAGTTCCGCTTCGATCATTCCGACGTAAGCAGTGCGACCGAATTGTTTTAGCCAGTCGAGCATGAGTTTAGTTCGGCCTGGGAGCGCCAATCTCCTGATTGGCGAGGTTTCTTACGGATCGCCCAAAAAAGCCGCAAATCGGCAGATTCATCCCGCACCCTTCGCGGGATGGAAACGCAAAGGGGTTCCCAGGGAGACTCAAAAGCTCACAGGCTTCAAGCCTGTGCTACTAAAAGCGGCGGCGCGGAAATTTTCTGGGCGCTAGCTGCTTGCGCGCTTCGGCTTCCAGGCGCTGGTAGTGGATGGCTTGCGACGTGGGATCTGTCGCGGTGACTTGGCGCGCGATTTGCTCACCTAACGGCATACCGCGCAGGAAAAGCGGCGGTGTTACGCCGGGAATCGGCGTTGCGGCGCCCTGGTGCGTCGGCGCGCCGTAACCTCCCCCAATGTGAGGGGCGGAATTATAGGGCGGGGATTGCCCCGCCCTGGGCGCGCCATAGGCCGCCGTAACACCGGCGAGTCTTCCGCCGGAGACCAGGCCGTACCGCGCGGCGTCCGCGGGATCGTCGCCATCCACTTTGCGAATGTCTTCGCTGCGGCGATCGTCGCGCACCAGGAGCGGCAAGCATTCGATCAATTTGGTGCAGGTATCGGCGATGACCCACTGGTCGGACTCGAGCAACTGGTACATGAGCTGCCAGCCGCCGACGCGATCGTCATCGGCGGGCGCGGGGCGCGGAAGGCCGTTGGCGGTGAAAATTTCGGCGAGCTGTTCGGCGATGGAGGCTTCCGCGGTGCGGTGCGCGAAAGCGTCCGGGGAGAGAAAGATTTCGCTGATGTGTTCGCGGCCGCTGCGTTCGGCGATGGCTTGGCCGAGCATGCGCGGGGAGAGGCCGGGCTGCACGAATTCGCGATAGGTGACGATTTGCGCGCCCTGCGCGGTGTTGCGTGGGCCGTGTTCCGTGTCCCGTGAACCGTGCATGGCAATGCGCGAGCCCTGATAGTCAGGCCCGTGAAAATCCGGGCCGTGAAACTGCGACGGTCCGCCGAAGCCGTCGCCCGAGCCGGTCGGCGTCCAGGAGACACCGCGGGGCTCTGGCGCTTGCGCGGGAACCGCGCAGTGCCAGTAGACCGCGCTCGGATGTTGGAAGCCCCAGTCGATGGAGATCCACCGCGGCCACCACGGCTCGAGGCGAAACTCTTCAGGGCGCGCGGTGTGACGGCCCAGCTCGAAGACATCGAAGTATTGGCCGGCGAAGACGTTCCAGTCGCCGTCGAGGAAGGCGCGGCGCAAATACTCCGGGAGCATCTCGAGCTTGCGGCGATAGTTCTTATCGTCGCGGAAAATGGGATTGTCCTCGAGGCGCGCGCGGATGAAGCAGTATTCCTTCGGTTCGTATAATTCCGGACGCTCGAAACCTGCGGGCGGAACTTTGTCGACCCACAGGGCTTTGACCCAGGCGTGGCCAATGTTGCCGGGGTTGCTGGCGCCGGCCATGGTGCAGCGGCTGCCTGGCACGGCGCAGCGATTGCGCGAGGTGAGGAATTGCCACTGCTTCAGGGTGAAGTGCGTGAGTTCATCGATGCCGATGAAAAGGAACTCGGCGCCCTGATATTGGTAGACGTCGTTTTCGTTGCGGCAGTAGCCAAAGCGCGTGGTGGACCCGTTGTTCCAGGTCACCAGATGCTTGGCCTCGTTGTAGCTCTTGTACCACGCGCGCGGCACATCGCGGCGGAACTGCGCGAGCAAGGAAGACTCTAGCTCTGAATAGGTGCGGCGCAGGAGCAGCGTGTCGCTGCCGCCGTTCCTTAACGCTTGCATGATGGCTTCCCAAAGTAGCGCTTTGGTTTTGCCCGGACCGGCGGCGCCGCCGAAGAGGCGGTAGCGGGCCTGGGCCCATGCGTCGTGAAACTCCTTCTGGCGCGGGAACGCCTGGTACCGGTCGCTGACGTTGAATGAACGGGGCATGGATGGGTGTCATCTGGCGGGCGTCAGTGGCAGGCACTCTTGCCTGTGCGCTCAAGCTCCCGCACCACAAAGTTCCACCGAGACCAGGCGTACCGCAGCGAGGCCTCGCTGTTCCGGCACGCTGGCCGTTGCGGCCGCAACCGCGCACAGGCAAGAGTGCCTGTGCTACCTAAGCCATGGAGCGAAGTTTTTTGCCGACGTAGAACGCGACCCCGCCGCCAATTAACGCGGCGGCGGTCGGCCAGTGGTGCAGGCTCAGCACCACGCCGCCTACGACGGCGGCGATGCCGGAGATTTCAACGATCATGCCGACGAATTCGAGGTGCGTGCTGGTGCCGGTGCTCGTGCTGCTAGAAGGGGCTGTGGACATGGTGATGCTCCTTTGCGTTAGCTGAATCAGTGAGAGTTGCCCAACGATCGTTCGTTGGAATGAATCGCCGGACGATTTTGTAAATCCGTTGGCGCGCGGGTGCGCTATCGCACATCAACGTCGGGGTCGAACTTGGGGCTCGACACATCTACGTTGACCTGGGTAACGCCGTCGTCGGGCGCCGCGTCCCGGCCGTAGCGCATGTTAAGCAAGTGTTGCCAGACGGCGCGCAGGATGCGCTCGTCCTGCGAGTTGAGCAGGCGGCGACCGACGTCGACGAGGTCGGCCTGGGAGTGGACCGCTTCGGCGTATTCCTCGGCGCTGTCGGGCATATGCTGCTTGGCCGGCGGAACGGGCGGTTGCGGCTCGGCTGGAATGTTTTTTGTGCTGCCGCGTTTGGCGTCGTCGCGTTTTGCTTCGACGTCCTTGGGTGCGGCTTGCCTGGCTTCGTCAGATAGACTTGCTCCGGAGCCGCTTGCCAGTGCTGGTGGTTTCGAGTCGCGAGCCGCCGCAGCGAAGACAGCACGGTCCGTGCTGGCCGCAGGGGGTGCTGCGGCAGGAGGGTCGGAGGCTCGTAGTGAGACTCCGTGGTCTTCGTCAGCGGCAGCTCGCGCTCGAACTCGTGGTGCAAGATCGTCGTGCGCCGGATCGGGTGTGGCCTGGTGCGGCGCGGCATCCTTGGCGTGACCGTTTACGTGCTTGGCGAATTTGCCGTTGGGCAGCGAGGCGCGGGTGGCGGCGGTCAGACGGTTGGTGGTGGCCATGTTGCAGACTTTCTTTCTTTTTCTTTCTTTCGTGGCACAGGCGCTCTTGCCTGTGCGCTCAAGCTGCCCGGGCCATAAACTTCCGCTCGGGCGACGCCTGCACGTCGGTAGGTTGGTCGTTGCGGCTGCAACCGTGCACAGGCACGAATGCCTGTGCTACTGAGCAGCGAACGAGTGGCCTACGTCATGGTTGCGGGCGGCGAAATCGGCGCTGGGGCTGGCTGTAGCAGATCGATCACGATGCTGGGCGTTCGCTGCGGTGCGTCGACCCCGTCAAAGTAGCCGTTGACGCAAAGGCCGAGCATTACGCCGGCCAGGACTTCGGTATGGCGCCCGCAGAACGCGGAGCCGCGAATGGCTTTGCGCGAACAGGGCTTCCAGGCGTCGCGGGAGCCGACTAACGCGGAGAAGGCTAGGCATTTCTTCATGGCGCGAACGACCGAGTGACAAAGGCGAGTGACATGGGCTTGCTAGAAAGGCGATTAGTGCTCGTGTTGCGGATAGGCGGCCGCCTCCCCGGTTTCACCGGGGCAGGCAGAAGGCGGCCACTACAACTGCTAGTGCGTTAGTTCACCGTTAGGGTGAAGGTGACAGGTGAACCGGGGGAGACTGTCGCAGTAGCAGTACAGGCGTTTGGGCTGGATTCCGTGCCGTCGGCCATTTGCGCGGTGGCGCCGAAGGTGTGGATGCCGGACTTCATCGGCAGCAGCGCGCTGGTGGCGGTGATGCCGGTGACGGGGCCGGTGGCTCCCGGCGGCGCGGGGAACGAAAACAGTTTCACCGGCGTGCCGCTGGTCAGATCGTAGATGTTGAATTGCAGTAGGCAGGCTTTGGTGACGCTGGCGCTGCAGGCGATGTCGGCGGTGAAGTCGTAGTTCAGGGAGACTTCGAGCGTGTGCTGGCCGGGCGTGGCGCGGGTCGGCGCGGGGCTGGCTAGCGCGAGCGCGACGCTGGCGGCGCAGAGGATTGCTGCCAGCCTTCGACGAAGTGCTTTTTGCGTGGGTTGCATCATTCGCGGTTTCCTTTGATTTGTGTAGCACAGGCATTCTTGCTTACACCCGTCAGGGTGCCTGTGCACGGTTGTAGCAACAACGACCAGCGGGCCTGAATGCGACACACGCGTGATTCTGGTCGAAATTTGTAATGCGGGCGGCTTGGGCGCACAGGCAAGAATGCCTGTGCTACGTACTGAAAGCGCCCGACAAGCTTCGCAACTAGGCGGTGAGCTTTCCGGTGACGGTGACGGCGTTGGTCAGCGTGACGACGCGGATGCGCGCGAAGTTGGCGGCGATGTTGGACACTTCGATGCGCGGCACGGAGCTGGCTAGCGAGCCTTCGATGAAATAGTTGCCGTCGATGTCGGTGTCGGCGGTTTCGAGCTGCCAGGTGTACGCGCCGGGCGTGGCGGAGAATTGCAGCTCTGCGGAAAGATGCTGCGGCGTGGTGTTGTTGCCGCGCAGCAGGGCCACGCGTTCGCTCTTGAAGGGCAAGGCGCCTTGGACGTTGTCCGTGGAGAGAATGGGCGTGGCGCTTTCGCCCGGGGCGAGGGAGTACGGCAAAGCGATATTTTCGTAGATGGGCATGCGGCGTGGTCCTTCCTGTGAGTTGGTAGGTGCGATGAGTGATGCGGCTTACGACTTGTTGCGCCGCCAAAGGGCGAAGAAATTCTCTGCCGCGGCGATGCGCGGCGCCAAATTTATTGCCGAAGATGTTCGTGTTTGCGTAGCGCGCCGGATCGGGACAAATGGGTGAACGGCGATAATTCGGTGCCGGGCGAAAGGGGGAGGCCCTGAAAAGCAAAAAGCCTCGACAGTGTGTTTCGTCGAGGCGCACTTTCTTACAAGGAGGAGAATAGCATACTTTCATTTTTTGTCAAGAGTTATTTTCAAAAATCTGCAAATATTTTTTCGGTGCGCTCGTCCCGTTCGCGGCTGCGAAGTCCAAATTCTCGACTAAGTGATTCTTTGTCGAAGGCTTACGAGAATTTTCGGGGTCGACGACTTTAGCTCGGCCGCGACACGGCGGCGACCCGGACTCACTGCCCTGACTGGCCATTTCTGTAAAATTTACTTGGTAAAAGGCCAAAATATTTTTCAGGAACCTCGGAAATCGACCTCGGAGCGACCGCGCGAAACCGTCAAAATGGGTAGTTTTGAAACAGCGTTCGGGGCCGGTTCAGCTCGGAATTTCCATCGGCTCCACGTCGAAAGCGTTATTCCGGTAATCGAAGGTGACTCAATGGCGGTCGAAAAAACCTGTCTGCCCAAGCAGCCCAATCCCCAACCGATCTACGCCTGTTGTGAAACCAGCATAAATGCCGAATTGTGTGAAGCCAAAATGCAGGGTCACATTTGCAAAATGCAGAGGGACATCAGCACTACCAACTCCTGAAGTAACGTCCGTCGGGGCCGTTAGGGGGTCTAATCCCAGCGGTTGCATGAATGAGCGCGGAAAAACGCAGTGATCCGCTCCAGAATCGACGATTGCATAGCAAGCAAAGCGATGCTGTCCGTTTTGGATGGCTAAAGATAAAATCGGTCGCCTGGCTAGGCGGCCCGTAGGAAAGGCAGGCGTCGGCGGTAGTCGCACGTCTACATAGGCAAATTGATAGACGGCCACGGATCTTCCTTACACCAGCAGAGTTGTGGCCTCAGCCTCTGGAACGCGGAGAACAATGGGTTCGCTTTCACCGGATTCTTTGGCCTTTTCGATAGCGTCTTGCAATTCAGCCGCGTATGCAACAACTCTTTGCTGGTCGCTGGATAAGGCTACCCACGCGCCCTTTGGAATATCCACAAGAAGTTTCGAGACATCTTGTGCAGCGAGCATTTCCCCTCCCGTGCCGGCGCGACTATTGCGATTGTAACACCGCTAGCACTGCAAGACGCGGGCGAGATTTGCGATGCGTGCCTGACTGCCACAGTGGCAATCACGGTAAACTTAGGTGGTGAGCGAGAATAATCTTGAGCCGCGGCTGGTGCGCATCCGCGTGTATCCGATCAAGTCGCTGGATCCGGTGGAGGTGCAGCAGACGAGCATCGGACCCAGCGGTGCGCTGGAGCACGACCGCGCGTGGGCGCTGTACTCCGTCGATGGACGCTGGGTGAACGCCAAGCGCACCGCGGCGATGCATTTGATTCGCGCGGCCTATGCGCCGGACCTGAGCCGCGTGACGCTGACCGTGCCCGGCGACCGGCGCGAAATGTTTTCCGCCGAGCTGGACTTCCCTTCCGATACGGAACGCGCCGCGGAGTGGTTCTGCGCCTATTTTGAGCAGCAGATTAGCGTGCGCTATTCCGCGGACGGTTTTCCCGACGATACTCTGGCCAGCGGGCCGACCATTGTTTCAACCGCTAGCCTCGAGGCGGCGGCCGCGTGGTTCGCGCTGGACACCGATGAGGTGCGGCTGCGCTTTCGCGCCAACCTCGAGATTGACGGTGTGCCGGCCTTCTGGGAAGACCAGCTATTCGCCGAGGATGCAAATGGCACGGTGCGCTTTCGGATTGGCGACGTAAATTTTGAAGGCAGCAATCCCTGCGCGCGCTGCCCGGTGCCGGCGCGCGATGCGCACACGGGAGCCGACTTCGTGGGCTTTCAGAAGCATTTTGCGGAGATGCGCCGCGCGGAGTTGCCGGCGTGGTCGCCGCAAGAGCGGTTCGATCATTTTTATCGCTTCTCAACGAATACGCGGGTACCGCCGACGGAATGCGGCAAAGTGCTGCGCGTCGGCGACGTGTTGCTCATTTCGTGACGCGCTGCGCACTTCCCAAAAAATACGCGATTAGAGGTCCAACGTGATGCGCAGCGTGGCGTTGACGCTTTGCATGCCTTGCACGATAGCAGTCTTCAATGCATTTTCGATATCGCCCGGGATATCGGCAGATTGCATGGACGCCAGCAAACAGTCGAGCCGCCGCCTAGCTGCGCTCGCGGAAGTATTTGCGCGGCGGAAACATGCGGCGCTCCAGCAGCTCTTTGCCCACGCGGCGGCGAATCTCTTCGGTCCAGTTGACCCAGCCCATTTCGCTCAAACCGAGGAAGTGGCGGGCGCGGTCGTAGGGCGCGGCGCCGAGGTAAAAGATGCGGAAGAGCACCATGCGCGAGGCCAGGTCCGGACCATCAAGCGCGCTTTCTCCGGCCAGCGCGAAGTCCGCCACGTATTCATTGATGCGCGCGCGAAAATCCGGGCGCCATAGAAATTTCCCTGTGTCTTTCAGGTTCAGCGCCGCCATGCCGCGCTTCGTTTCCAACACTTCGCGCGCGCTGCGATAGACTTCCCAACAAACATCGAACGCCAATTCCGGTTTCACTCCCATCGCTGTCCCCCTTTGCGCGTGCCGGTTTTGCACGACGCGCGCCAGCCAATGCGATTTTGTAAATTGGTTTTCCCGTGGACCTCAGCGCTAAGAAAGATCGGCGACGATTCTCCGGGAGCGCCTGCGGGGGCGCTCGATGAGCAGGCTGCGCTGCAGGCGGTACTCCCACATCGGTCCGCATTCGCCGCGCACGATGGCGCCCGATCCACGCAGACGCTTGTCTACAATGAATCCGCCATACTCGGGCTTGCGTAAGTGGCGTAGTTGCGCGGAGACGCTGGCTTCGCCATAGCCAGTGAGCAGCGCCATTTCGTGCAGCGTCAGCCACGTTTCGCACTGCCCGGCGGCGAGTAGCACGTCGCACAGCACCTCGCGCTGCGTGCGCATGCTGCGCGGACGCACAATGCGCCTGCTGCGGTGTCGATACTTTAGGTTTCTCGTTGCCATTTTTCCCCCTCCCGATTCCCTGCCCCCGGCCCGATGAATGACCCATAAATGGCCCAATGAATGACCCGACTGCGGAAGCTGTGCGCGCTTCTCAAAACAAATGCGCCGGCGCGAGTCTACGAATGGCGATCTTCGTTTGGCGGATCGGCAACTTCGCCCTCCGCGTGCGCCACCGCACGGTCGACGGGCCCCGCTTGCAACTGGTCCGGACCTTCCACAGTGCTCTCGGCGTCGTCGCCCTCCCACTCCGGCAGGTAATCGGGATCGTCAGCGGTGCGGTCGGGATCTTCGTAATCTCCAGCGCAAGAGCTACAAGCGAAAATACTTAGCGGAGGCATGGGGCCTCTCGGTTCGCTAGGGCTGAGGTTTTATAGTTGTGAGCAGTCGGCGTAGATTGCTGCTCCCGCGCCGAGGTTTTCCACAGCTTTCCACAGGCGGACAACTCACGGTTATCCTTGACTAAATGTACTCTAGTGTTACTATGCGAATCCTGTCCCGCCTGTCCCCTCAGGAGGATCCATTGACCAAGTACCAGCCCCAGCCGCCTTGGGAGTTCTTGTTGACCGCTTCTCGCAACAGCCTGCAAAGCTACGAACTGGCCCGGTTGAGCCACGCCGCCAATCTGCGCAAGGAGATCGGCACGCTGCTGGACCAATGGCTGGCGGAAAATTCCGCCGCGTCCGTGGCGCGCTGGCTGATCGACCAGCGGGAACGCTCCGCAACGCATTCCGACATGCCGGGCGGCGCGGAAGTACGCTCCGCGGGCAGCGGAAGTGCGTCCGATAATTTTTTCCCTGATTCCACCCTGGGCTCGCCCATAACCCGCGAGTTCGTCTAGGCCGACGACCGTTTTAGCTCTCCGCGTAAGCGTTTCGTGGCCCGCATCGACGGCACCGGGAAACTCTGGGAACGCCCGCCGCAGTGTGCACGGCCACGAAACCCAGTATCGCGATCGCAGCACCGCGCCGCCGTCCACGCCGCGCGCCATCTCGCAGCACGCCACCATGACCTTCGCCGCCAAACTCGCCCGCAACGCCGCCATCTGCGCCCCCAAAACATTCTGTGTTGTCTGCTGTATATATATTATAGGTCGCTTAATACTGGCAGGCGCGGCGGAGTGAGGTGCACAAAAGAAACTGGACAGGCAGGACGCCCATCCAGTCGGCACAGCTTAGAATGTTTTGCTGCGACCTCGGCTAACTACAACGCCGGCACTAGCGAGCGGGCGCGGCAGCCGGAGCGACGGAAGGTTCGAGGAGCTGTTCTTTGCGGTAGACCAGCGAGTTGATGTCGTAGGTGGCCAGTTCAAAGCCGTGTCCGTGGGTGATGGCGTCCGTGGGGCAAGCCTCGACGCAATAGCCGCAGAAAATGCAGCGCGAATAATCGATGTTGTAAACGCTGGCGTACCGTTCGCCGGCGGAAATACGATTCGCGTCGGTGTTTTCCGCGGCTTCGATATAGATGCAATTCGCCGGGCAGGCAGCGGCGCACAAAAAGCACCCTACACATTTTTCCAGGCCGCTTTCATCCCGATGCAGCACATGGATTCCGCGATAACGCGGCTGGAAATGTACTTTCTCGTATGGATAGTTCTCGGTGACGGTCTTGGTGAACATGTTGCGGAAGGTGACGCTGAAACCTTTGACCAGCGCGGCAAACGTCTCACCGACTTCGCGAATGATGGAGGGCATAGGATTAGCAGTTTAGCAAAGCCGTAGGAAGCGGGCAAACGAGCGAGTTGAACAGCGATTTAGCCGGCATTCCCCGAACCCGGTGTCCCGCCCATAATCGCGCCGGTACCGCGCGAAACTCCTGCACCATTTGAGGATTTTCCTGTTATCGCGTCGATAATCATTTTTCCGTGGAAGCGGCCGTTTTCGATGAAGATCTCCCCGGTATCGCGGCCGCCGATGACTACGCCGGCGAGGTGAATGCCAGGAACGTTGCTCTCAAAGGATTCAAGATTCAGCGCCGGCTTGCGCGTGAGCGGGTCCAGATGCACGCCGAGGCTTTCGATGAAGCGATAGTCCGGGTGATAGCCGGTGAGGGCAAAGGTGTGTTGCGCCGGGAGGCGCTTCTCCCCTTCCGGGGTGACTACTATCACCGCGTCGCGGGTAAATTCTTTGACCCTGGTATTCATCAACGCAGGGATCTCGCCGGCTTTGATGCGGTTTTCGATGTCCGGCTTGATCCAGTATTTGATCGAGGAGTTCAACACGGCGCCTCTGTGGACGAGCGTGACGTTCGCGCCGTTGCGATATAACTCGAGCGCGGCGATGGCCGCGGAATTTTTTCCGCCGATCACCACCACGTCGCGACGCCAGTATTCGAAGGGGTCGGTGTAGTAGTGCGCCACGTTGGGCAGAGACTCGCCGGGCAGTTCCAGGTAATTTGGCAAATCGTAGTAACCCGTGGCGATGATAATGCGCTTGGTGCGATGGACGTTTTCTGCGCCATCGGTTGCCTTCGTTACCACCTCAAAATTTCCCTTGTGGCCATGCACCGTGTCAACGCGCTCAAACATGCGTACTTCCAACCCGTAAAACTCCGCCGTCTTGCGGTAATACTTCAGCGCCTCCACGCGCGTGGGCTTCTCGCGTACGCTGACCATGGGCAGATCGCCGATTTCGAGGAGCTCCGGCGTGGTGAAGAACGTCATGTTCTGCGGGTAGTGATACAGCGAATTGCAGAGCGTACCTTTGTCGATGACCAGGGACCGCATGCCGGCGCGCTTGGCTTCGATCGCGCAAGCCAAACCCGTGGGCCCGGCGCCGATGCACAGCAGGTCGTAGGTAGTCATGGTCGACTTAGTTTGCCGGGACCGGCTGGCAAGTGCAAATGGGTACTCTAGATGATTGACCGAGTTTCCAGCGCGGCGTGCAAATCGTCGCTAAAAATCTTGAGTTCTGCCAATAGCGTTTCTGTAGCCGGAAGTTCGTTCTGCTTCCACACAAACACGTCGCCGTTTGGACGTCTTAAGCGCACAGCGAAGTGGCCGTCGATGAGCACGGAGGGAGGAGCCAGCACCTTGAGCCCGGCGTTGTCGATGGGAGCTAGCACCACGGCGCAGTGGCCGCGATGCAAACAAAGAGAGCTTTCGTAGGGAGGGACCGCTATGGGGCGCAGGCCGAGGCCGACCAATCGTTCGAGGATCTCCATCTGTCGGGGAGTGAATTCAAACATGCTCGCAGACTCTCGGAGGCGGTGGAATGCCGCGGGCCGTTTCAGGAATCGCGCTAACACCCCGCGGTTTTTAGGCGGCGGTCGAGTCCGCGGCAACCTCGGTGGAAGTGCCTTCCAGTTGGCCAAGAATATCGCGCAGCGTGCGGATCAACTCGTCGCGTGAGACGTGGCTCTTTTTGAACTGAATGCGGAACTTGAAAGTGTCGTTTGGCGGCTCAAAATTAAAAATAAAGGGCTGCGGGCGCTGCGGGCCAGCCTGTTCTTCGCGGCGCTCGCGGCGAGCTTCATCGCGCGTCAGGCCGCCTTGCAGGATGCGCTGGAACATTTCGAGCATTTTCTTTTCGGTGGGTTGGCGGGCGATCTGCAGCAGCAACGATTTAGAAATGACGCCATGCTCGATGCACTTTTTGCGCAGACCCTCCGGGATATTGCGTAGGGAAAGAGTTTCCGTCACGGAAGAGCGTGCGCGCCCAATCTTTCTGGCGATGTCCTCGTGCGTGTACTCGAACTGGGTGCCCAGACGATGCAGTCCGTCGGCTTCTTCAAAAGCGGTTAAATCCTTGCGCTGGATGTTCTCAATAAGTCCGATTTCCAACGTTTCCGCGTCGTCGGCGGTCTTTTCGATGCACGGCACTTCGCGCAGGCCAGCGGCGCGCGAGGCATGATAGCGGCGCTCACCGGAAATGATGTAGAAGCAATCCTCGCGTGGGATGAAGCGTACCAGCAACGGTTCCAGCACGCCCTTCTCGCGGATAGAATCCGAGAGTTCGCGTAAATCTCCGAGCGCCTTGCGCGGCTGGTCAGGATTCGGCCGGATCTGATCCACGGGAATCATCCGCCCCACTGCTGCCCCGCTGTAATTTGTCAGCGATTCGACGTAGTGCGCGTCATGCCGCATCTTCAGCGTGACGGGCAAGCCCATTCTCTTCGACACGTTGGATAACCTCCAAGGCCAGCTTCTTGTATTCGGTGGCGCCGGGTGATTTCGGCGCGAACGTTAAGATCGTTTCTTTGTAGGCGGGGCTCTCTTCGAGGCGCACGTTTTTGCTTATTTTGGTTTTGAACAGCACTTCGCCGAAGACCGAGCGGATCTGCCCGTGCGTGTCGCGCGAAATGTTGGTGCGCTTGTCGAACAACGTGATCACCACGCCCAGGACTTTCAGCCCCGGATTGGGGCGCGCGCGAATGCGCTCGTAGGTCTCCAGAAGATCGTCCGTGCCTTCGATGGCAAAGTACGCCGCCTGAATGGGCACCAGCAGGTGAGTGGAACTGACCAGCGCGTTGACCGTGAGAATGCCCAAGGACGGGGGCGTATCCAGCACGATGTAGTCAAAAGTTTTCAGGATGGGCGCCAACGCGTCCTTCAGGCGATACGGCGCGTCGAACTGTCCGGCCAGGACTTGCTCGAGTTTCGCCAAAGCCAGCCGGCCCGGCCCCAGAAACAGGAGCGGGTCTTTGGTGGGTTTGACGACGCTCTCCATCGTGGCGCGCGCGTCGCTCAACACGTCAAACATGGAGGTGGCGATTTCGCCGGAATTAAAAAATGCGATGGTGGAGTTGGCCTGTGGGTCGAGATCGATTAGCAGCGTTTTCTTGCCGCGGTTAGCGAGCGCGGCGGATAGATTAATCGCCGTGGTGGTCTTCCCTACCCCGCCTTTTTGGTTGGCAACGGTGATGACGGCAGTCATGAGGCTCGACCTCCGCCCGCTGGCACGGCGTGGCGCCGGAGCGGCCTGGCAATCGCATGTATATAGGTAGGTGCTGCCAGACGAAATCCCCCAATTACTAGGACACTGTACGTTCGCGGACTATTCGTTGGCAAGGGAAAAGTGGGCCGTCGCGAGAGCAAGCGGTGGAAAACTTTTCGATAGGTTGGCGAACCCTAACGAATTATGCGCCGCGTGGGGATCCCCAATCAGGCCCGTGACGACTACCAACCGCCACCGAGTGCGTTGTAGAGTTGGACGAGCGCCAACGCTTCCTGCTGACGGACGCTTTCCAGCGTAAGTTGCGAGCTGTACAGCGTGGCGTCGGTGGTCAGCACTTCCAGGTAGCTGGTCGAGCCGCCGTTGTAGCGGAGGCGCGCCAGTCGCACGGCGTCGGCGGCGGCAGCCGTCTGTTTTTCCTGCTGCTCGCGGTATTCGCGCGTCTTGTTGTACGCGATCAGAGCGTTGGAAACGTCCCGGAACGCGCCCGCAATCGTCTGCTGATAGGTCACCAGCAGTTCGTCTTGCTTGGCTTTCGAGAGTCGGTAATTGTTGCGCAGCTTGCCGGCGTCGAAGACCGTCTGCGTGGCGGTTCCGATCGCGTAGTAATAGAAATTCTTGGAATCGACCAAGCCCTTTAACTGCGAACTTGCCGTACCCGCCGTGGCCGAAAGAGAGAGTTGCGGGAAGAACTGGGCCTTGGCTACGCCGATGTTGGCATTGGCTTGCACGAGCAGTTCTTCGGCGCGACGAATGTCTGGCCGCCGCTCGAGCAGCTCCGAAGGCAAGCCCACCGGCACTTCCTCTGGATGCGGCGCCGTGGCGATGGAGTCCGCGGCGGTCGAGGCGTTGCGAATGATCGGGCCAGGATTGCGCCCCAGCAGCAACGAAAGATTATTTTCGAGCTGCTCGATCTGCCGCTGCAAATCCGGGATTTCCGCTTGCGCGGTGTAGTACAGCTCTTCGGCCTGTCGCACGTCGGCGAGCGAAGTCGCGCCGCCCAGCTCGAGTTTCTGCGTCAGGTCCAGCGACTGTTTGCGCGCCTCCAAAGTAGCTTGCGTGATCACGAGCTGCGAATCCAGCGTGCGCAGTTGGTAGTAATCCGTCGCCACGGTCGCCACCAACGTCGAATACGTGGTCTGCTTGGCCCACTCGCTGGCTAACAGTTCCGCTCGCGCCGCCTCCGTCTGGCGGCGGTACAGGCCCCAAAAGTCCAAGTTCCATGCGGCCGAGGTGCTGAACCCGCCAGCGTAAATGTTGGTGTGACCGCCCTTGCTGCTGTTGGCGGAGCCCGAACTTCCGCTGTTGCCGACGTTGTTGAGAAGCCCGGGCAGGGATACCGCGTCATAGCTGCCGCTCACCGTAAGGCTGGGGTACTGCGCCGCGCGCGTAATGCCCAACTGCGCCTGCTCTTCCAATACACGATCCGCGGCGATTCGCACGTCGAAGTTGTTCCGCAAAGCTTCGGCGATCAACGATTGCAAAACCGGGTCGGTGAATACATCCGTGTATTTCTCGGCTCCAAGAGGAGTGACGCGGGCTGACTCGGACGTCGCAGCAATGTCCGGCGACAGACTGCCGCGGTAACTAGTCGGTGTGCTGACTGCCGGCCGTTTGTAGTTTGGACCTACCGCGCAGCCGACGAGGGCATACGCACAGATGGCAACCACCACACCTATCAAAGCCTGTCTGAAGTGGGTGCCCGAAATTTTCCAGAGGCGACTCACGACGCGCCTCCCAAGGCCGGAGCCTCGGTTTCGCGATGGCCGCCGCCGGTAGGTTTGCACAAATCCTTCATGTCCAGCGTGGCGCGCTTCTTCCCCTGCGCAAAACGGTGCGAGAGGAACTCGACGACCGAGAACGTCACGGGAATAAAAAAGAGCCCGAGGACGGTGGAGAGAGACATTCCGCCAATCACCACGGTGCCAAGAATCCGTCGTGAGGCCGCGCCCGCGCCGCTGGCTGTCCAAAGCGGCAAACATCCAAAAATAAACGCCAGCGCGGTCATCACGATGGGCCGGAAGCGCAGCCGGGCAGCGCCCAACGCCGCTTCGCAAATGCTTTGCCCGCTTTCGAAGTTCGCTTTGGCAAACTCCACGATTAGAATGGCGTTCTTCGCGGATAGACCAATCAACATGATCAGCCCCACGGTGGCGAAAATGTCGTTCTCCAGCAGTCGCGCCTTCAGCGCCAGATAACCGCCAAGGATGGCAACGGGGGTGCTCAGCAGCACGCTGAACGGCAATGTCCAGCTCTCATACAGGGCGGCGAGAATCAGGAACACGAAGAGCAACGACAGCCCGAACACGGCCCACGACGGCACGCCCTGTTCCGCCAACTGCTCTTGAAAGGACATTCCGGAGTAGTCGAAGCCCGCACCCGGCGGCATGGTTTTCTTGAAGACTTCTTCGAGCGCCGCCCGGATCTGTCCGGAACTGTATCCCGGCGCTCCAGTGATGTTCAGCTGCGCGGCGTTGTATTCATTGAAGCGGTAAATGAACTCGGGGCCGGCGATTTGTTTCACATGCACCAACGAACCCAAGGGTACCTGTCCGCCGTTCGCGCTGCGCACGTAAAACTGATTGATGTTCGCGATGCTCGTGCGCGACGTCCCCTCCGCTTCCACGTACGTCTGCCACTGGCGGCCGAAGCGATTAAAGTAGTTCACCAGGTAGCCGCCCATAAACGTTTGCATCGTGGTGTAAACGTCCGCAAGGCTAACTTGCTGCTGGATGGTTTTTTCCTGATCGACATCCGCATAAAGTTGCGGAACGCCGGGCTGATAGGACGGGATCGCCGCTGCGATTTCCGGCCGACCCTTCAACGCGCCGAGGAACGCGAAGACATTCTTGGTCAGCGTCGTAGGATCATCCGTCCCCGAGCGCTCTTCAAGCACCATGGTCACGCCGCCCGAGGTCCCGATGCCCGGAATCGAAGGTGGAGGAAAGGCAAACGCGATGCCGTCTGGGTCTGCACCGAGCTGCTTCTGTATATTATTTTGGATATATTCCAGTTGCTGCTCTTTGCTTTTGCGCGTTTCCCAAGGCTTCAGCGCCACGAAGAAGAACCCCGCGTTGGTACTCTGCACCTGCGTGAGCAAGGAAAAGTTGGTCACCGCGATAACCCCTTGAATTCCCGGGGTCTTCAGAAGCGCCGCGGTAATTTTCTGCTGCGCCGCGTCGGTGCGCTGCGCTGACGCGCCATCCGGCAACTGCAGCGCCAAGAACATGTACCCTTGATCCTCGGTCGGAATGAATCCCCCCGGAAGGCTGCGACCGAGCAAGACCGCGAGCACCGCCACGAGCACGAGTCCCATCATGGCAAACACGGATTTGTGAATCAGCACATCCGAGGTGTGCACGAATCCGTCCGTGGTGCGCCCGAAAAATTTATTAAACTTGGCGTAGAACCTGCCTAGCAATCCTTTCTTCTGCTCCGTATCCTTCGGCTTCAACAGCAGCGAAGCCAGCGCCGGCGACAGCGTCAGCGCGTTAAACGCCGAGATCAACACGGAGATCGCAATCGTCAATGCGAACTGCTGGTACATGCGGCCGGTAATCCCGGGGATGAACGCCGTGGGGATGAACACCGCCGCGAGGATCAGCGCAATGGCCACCACTGGCCCGCCCACTTCTTCCATCGCCTTAATCGTGGCCGCCTTCGGGTCCATTCCCTCTTCGATGTGGTGCTCCACGGCTTCCACCACGATGATGGCGTCGTCCACCACCAATCCGATCGCCAACACCAGGCCGAACAGCGAGAGCGTGTTAATCGAGAAGCCTAGCACAGGAAAAATCACGAACGTTCCAATGAGCGACACCGGCACCGCCAACAATGGAATCAGCGTAGCGCGCCAGCCCTGCAAGAAAATGAACACCACGATGACCACCAGGCCGAGGGCTTCGATGAGGGTGAGTACGATTTCGTGAATGCCCGCGGTGACGGCCTTGGTGGTGTCAAGCGGGATGTCGTACGTGATGCCGGAGGGAAAGCTGGCGGAAAGTTCCTTGATCTTTGCGGTGACCAACACCGCCGTCTGCACCGCGTTGGACCCCGGCAATTGATAAATAGCCATGACACCAGAGGGCTGCTGATTGTAGCGTCCGGAAAGTCCATACGCTTGATCGCCGAGTTCTACGCGTGCGATGTCGCTCAAGTGCAGAACCGAGCCGTCGGCGTTGGCCCGAACGACGATATTGGCAAATTCTTCGGGCGTGACCAGGCGTCCCTGCGTGCGCACCGTGTAGGTGAACTGCTGTCCCTGGGGAATTGGTTCGCCACCGATTTGGCCCGCGGGGTTCACATTGTTCTGCGTCTGAATCGCGGCAATGACTTCCGGCGCAGTGACGCCCAGTTTGGCCATCTTGTTCGGATCTACCCATACGCGCAGGGCGTAAATTCCGCCAAACACCTGTACGCGGGATACGCCCTGAACGCGGGCAATCTGGTCCTGCAGGTTGATCACCGCGTAGTTGGTCAGAAAGTCCTGCCCCAACTTGCCGCCTGGAGAATTGATCGCGATCAGCATGAGCGGTGAGGTGAGCGACTTTTGCACGGTAAGTCCGGCGATGGTCACCTGCGACGGCAGTTGCGACTGCGCCTGGTCCACGCGCAGCTGCGCCAACACTTGATCGATGTCCGCATTGGTCTTTACGTCGAAGTCAACGAACAGCTGTACCACGCCGTTGTTGGCGCTGACCGAGTCCATGTAAATCATGTTGTCCACGCCGTTCATCTGCTGCTCGATAGGCGTGGCCACCGCTTGCGTAACGGTCTTGGCGTCCGCTCCGGGATACGTGGCGGTCACCAGAATTTCCGGCGGAACGATGTTGGGAAATTGCGCGGTGGGCAGCGACAGCATCGCCACCACGCCCACAATCACGGTCAGAATGGCGATGACGATAGCGACGATGGGCCGGCCAATGAAGAATTTTGACATTGCTTATTTCCCTGCCGCGCTGTTCGCCGAAGGGGTCGTTGCCGCCTGGCCGCGATGGGCATCCACCGGCGCGCCATCATGCAGCTTTTGCAGGTTGTCGACGATGATCAAAGCACCGGGAGAGATACCTCCGGTAACCACCCAGTTGGTGCCCACTTGGGCGCCGAGCGTCACGGTGGTGACGTGCGCTTTCCCGTCCGAGCCCGCCACATACACCTGCTGCAAACCTTGAAAATCCGAAACCGCCACCTGCGGAATTAGCAACGCGCCATGCCGTACCTCAGTCTCGCCCTTCACCCGTCCAAACTGCCCAGGACGCAGAACATTGTTAGGGTTTGGAAACACTGCTGCGATACGTATGGCCCCCGTTTGGCTGTTAATCTGCCGGTCGACGTATTCGATGTGCCCCTTCTGCGGGAAGTCCTCCCCGGTAGCCAGCGTCAAGGTCAACGGAATCGTAGCGGCATCCTTCAGCAGGTCTCCTTTGCCCTTGCGCGCCCGCGCCGTAAGTTGCAGGTATTCCACGTCGCTGATGGAAAAGAACGCCTTGATAGGGTTCAGCTGCGAAACGGAAGTCAGCACCGACTGCGCGTTCACCAGGTTGCCAACCTGCATCGTAGCCTGCCCTGCAACACCTGAAATCAGCGAGCGCACTTTGGTGAATCCGAGGTTGATCTCGGCATTCTCCACCGCCGCTTCCGCCGCCGTCACCGAAGCGCGCGCCGAGCTCACCGAAGCTTCATTCTGCGCTTTGCTTTGCGTATCGTTATCCAGCTGGCTTTGCGCCACGGCATGCGCTTCCGCGAGCGGAGTGTCGCGTTTCACGTTGATCTCGGCAAGCCCTAACTGTGCCTGCGCCTGCAGCACTTGACCCTTGGCTTGTTCGAGCTGGCCTTTCGCTTGGTCCAGTGCCGCCTGAAATGGGCGCGGGTCGATCTCGAAAAGCACCTGGCCCTTCGCGACCTCCGCGCCCTCGCGATAGTCCTGCTTGATCAGATAGCCGCTCACCTCGGGCTGAATCTGCGCGTTCACGTAACCGTCCAGCGTGGCCACCCATTCATTGGTCAATGGAACGTCGGCCGGCCGCACCTCTACCACCGTGACGGGCATCGGTGCCGGCGGCGGCGGTGCGCCTCCGGCCTTGCAGCCCCCGAGGATCAGCACACATGGGGCGCAGCTGAGGATGGAAGTAGCGATTAGACGGGTGGAGCGTCCGGGATTGTTCAAGGATAGAACCTCTAGTCAAACAAGGGTCGGGTACTATTTCTCTGTGGATTCGATGCCGCGTAGCGAAATAGGTGACATCCGTTATCCAAGATTTGAGGGCAGAGGCCGGCGACATCGGGCCGTGTCAACCGGCCTTATTCAAAAAATGGCATCAGCGGTAGTGCAAAAACTGCTACGCCGCCGCTTCGAGTGTGTTCTTCAGGTCCAGAATGGTGTGCGCCACCGCGGTATCCCCAATCGCCGTGTTGATCATCGCGTGATACACGTCATGGTCCGGCCAGTCCACATGGAAATACTTTTGCACGAAAGCTACGCGCTCGCGGTCCACGGTATCCACGCGTTCTTCCGCCTCCTCCACCGTCTTGCCCCTGGCTAGGAGGCGTCGTACCTTTTCGCCGCGCGGGGCGTAGAGAAACACCCGCAGCGTGTCTGTGCGATTCTTCAGAAACTGCTGCGATCCTCTGCCCACAATAACCACGTTCCCGGCTTCCGCAGCGCTGTTCACCACCTGTCGCGTAAACCCCAGTATGCATTCGCTATCCACCAGCTTGAGCTTGTGCGCATTGAGGCTGCCTTCATAACTACCGCGCAGAAACGATTTGAACAGGCGGTAGTACAGCGGGTCCCTCTTCTCTTCCCGGCATTCCACGACCGCTTTGGGACATTCCGCCAGTCGCGCGATCTCCTCCGTCAACAATTCGTCCCAGAGTTTCCAGCCAAGCTTCGTCGCCAGCAGTTGCGCGATTTCGCCCCCGCCGCTCCCATATTGCCGTTCAATCGTCAGAATTTTGATCATTGCTATCCCCGACTGTCGCCCATGGAATTGTCGTCATTCGTAAAGACCAGCGCATTTATTCCGCGACCACGTGCCCGCCGCCCGGCTCATTCTTGCGCAACCCGAACGCCAGGAAAAACATTATCCCTCCGGCCACCGCGAGCACCATAAACGTATCCACGTACGCTAAGGTCGCCGCCTGCGCCTGCACCGCCGTGTAAATTCTCGCCAAGGCCCCCGCTTGCGCGTCCGGCCCGCTCCCGCTCACTCCTGAATGGACCAACAGGTTCTTCAAGCCATTCATCGTGTTCTGAAAGTTCGGATTGTCCGGCCGCGCATTTTCCACCAGCCGGAACTGGTGAAATTGCGAACGCCGGGCAATGATCGTCGTCACCATCGAGGTGCCCACGCTGCTCCCGATGTTGCGCATGAAATTCACGATGCCCGCCACGGAATTGTTCTTGTCCGGTGAAATGCCCACGTACGCCACCAGTGTAATGGGTACAAACAAAAATCCCAGTCCAATCACCTGCGCAATGCGCAGCAAGGTCGCGGCGTTGAAACTGATCAATAGATCGATACGCTGCGTCGAGTAATACATGGCAATGCACAGACACAGCCAGCCGGTGGCAATCAGATAGCGCGCCTGAATCTTGGTCGTAAGAAACCCCATGAGAGGCATCTCGAAAAGAAGGACCAGCCCTCCGGCGGAAAGCGCCAGGCCCGCCAACTGCGAGGTGTATCCCAGCTCGGTCTGCAGAAATTGCGGCATCAGCACCAGGCTGCTGAACAGCATGACGCCCAGCATAAAGATCATCAAATTCGCGCCGGCAAAATTGAAGCTCTTGAACATACGTACGTCGACGATCGGCGCCTTCTGGAACCATTCCCAGATCACCAGCGAGACCAGGCAGACGACCGATATGACCACCAGCGAGGTAATGAAGCGCGAGCCAAACCAATCGTCCTCCTGGCCTTTGTCCAGCAGGATCTGCAACGCGCCGATCCCCAGCGCCAGCAGCGCGATGCCGATATAGTCCAGCTTCACCCCGGCCGCCTTGATCTTGGCCAGATACGGTGGGTCTTCCACGAACCGGCGCACCAAAAACCACGTGGCCGTGCCAACCGGTATGTTAATGAAGAATATCCATCGCCACGAATAGTTGAAGGTGATCCAGCCGCCCAGAGTTGGCCCGATCGTCGGGGCCATGATTGCCGTAATGCCGTACAACGCGAACGCCAACCCGCGCTTCTCCGGCGGGAAAGTGTCCGCCAGAATCGCTTGCGCCATCGGTTGTAACCCGCCGCCCCCCGCGCCCTGCAATACCCGGAAAAATAACAGTAAGCCGAGATTAGGCGCAAAGCCGCAAAGCAGCGAGCTCACTGTGAATATCGTCAGGCATGTCATGAAAAAGCGTTTTCGCCCCAGTGCGCCGGCTAGCCAGCCGCTAATCGGTAGAATGATGGCGTTGGAGACGAGGTAGGAGGTCAGCACCCAGGTGCTCTGGTCGTTGCTGGCGCCCAGGCTTCCCGCTATATACGGCAAGGCTACGTTCGCGATGCTGGTGTCCAGCACCTCCATGAACGCTGCCAGCGCCACGACCCCCGCGATCAGCCACGGATTGTACTTTGGCCGCCAGACTTCCTGCTCGATCGGTGGCGCCGCGCTGCTCATTGCAAATACACGTCCGGCACCACGTTCATGCCCGGTCGCAAGTCTCGGTTTTTGTTCTCCCCCGCTTCCAGAACGATCTTCACGGGTATGCGTTGCACAATCTTCACGTAGTTCCCTGTGGCATTCTCCGGCGGCAGCAGGCTGAACAGTGGCCCGGTGGCGCCGCCGATGCTATCGACGTGCCCCTTCAGCGTCTTGCCGCTGGAATCGATATGCAAATCGGCCTTCTGCCCCACCTTCATGTGCCGCAGTTGTGTTTCCTTAAAGTTGGCCGTCACCCACACCTCGTCGAGGGGCACCACCGTGAGCAGTTGCTGCCCGGGCACCACATTGAGCCCCACCACGACCGTCTTGTTCACTTCCCCGCTGACCGGCGCGACGATCTTCGTGTACGACAGGTTGAGCTGCGCTTGCTCGAGCAGCGCTCGCTTCTCTTCCACATCCGCGATCGCCGCCTGCGCCTTCGACCTCGTCGACGACACCTGCTGCGGTCCCGTCTCGGCATACTGATGATTGGCCGCGGCCGTCGCCAACCGGCTCTCCGCCTGCTTCACGAATTCCTCCGCGGCAGCCTCGTTGTCGCGCGCGGCCGAGACCGCCGCGGTGCTCGATCTCGCCGCCGCCAGCGCCTGGTCGTAAACCTGTGCCGCCACTTCCTTCTTGTCCACCAGCAACTTGTAGCGCGCAAGATCGTCCTGCACCTTCACGTCGTTGGCTTCTGCCTGCACCACTTGCGAGTGCGCCGCGCTAAGCTGTTTCTGCGCCGCGGCGATTCCCGCGCCAGCGTTGGACACATCCGACGCCGTAGACCGCAACTGGCTCGTGGTATTTACCGAAGTGATCGGCACGGTAATGTTCAGCGACTGCGCCGTGGCCTCCGCGCTGTCCAGATTTGCCTGCGCCTGCGCCACCGCCACTTCATAATCCTTCGGATCGATCTCCACCAGCACGGTGCCCTTCTCCACCCACTGGTTGTCCTCGCAGTTCACCTTGATGACGTATCCCCCCACGCGCGCGCTGACCGGTGACAGGTGTACATCCGCCTGCGCATCATCCGTCGATTCATAACTGCTCAAATACCGCCACAGAAAAAATCCGCCAATCAGCAGCACCACCGCCACGATCACAATGATCACAATTCTCCGGCGCTTTGCCGTCTTCCCTTTGTAGGTGTACGACGAAGCCGTTTTGTCCGCAGCCTTCGCGTCCGTTGCGGGAGGCGCCTCGGCCGCGTTTCCACCGCCTGCTGCGGGCACCGAACGGGATGGGTTCTCTTCGGCCATAGTCATTTTTCCTTAAAATATTCCATAACACCCTTTTCCGCCATGCCCATCGCGCGCGCCAGCGATATCTTCGCGAAATTAAAACTGTACAAGCTCGAAATGTACTGCTCGTGCGCGCTCGCCACCGCTTCCTGCGATTGCACCACTTCCACCGTATCCGTCACCCCGGCCTTGAAGCGATCCCGCGACTGTTCCAGCGTCTCCTCAGCCAGTTGGATATTGCTCTGTGCCACCTTCACCTGTTCCGCGGACGACTCCAGGTTCAGCAGCGCCGCCCGCACGTCGGCATCAATCTGCGCCCGTAAATTGTCCAGCCGTTCGCGCGATTGCTCCAATCGCGCGTCCGCCACCTGTATATCGCCGTGTACTCGCCCACCCAGAAAAATCGGAATGGACAGCGTGCCTTTCACGTCGAATACCGTCGTTGCCGTCGAAGGATGGCCGCCACCTTCTCCCAAGTCCGCGTCGAAGGACAACGAGGGAAAATATCCCGCCACCGCCGCCTTGCGCGAAAATTGCGCCGCCTTCACATCCGCGGCCGCCGCCTGATAGTCCGAGCGCGCCGCCAACGCCCGTGTCAACGCCTCCTCCACCGTGATCCCATCAAACGGCTGGTACGGCGATTTATCCGCAATCTCAAACTCCTGCCCCGGCGCCAAGCCAATCACACGCGCCACTGTCAACTTCTGTATCGCAAAATTATTTTTCGCCTGGATCAGTTGCTGCTGCCGCGTCTGCAGTTCCACTTTCGCGCGCAGCCCATCAATCTCCGGCGACGTCCCCGCATTCACCTGATCGTTGGCCTGATCGTAAAGCGCCTGCGCCGTATCCACCTGCGCCTGCGCCGTCTCGATGCGCGCCAGGTCCGCAATCGCCTGCAGGTACGTATACCCAACCGCCAGCACCACCAAATCCCGCGCATCCTTAAACGTATACTCGGCCGATTTCACGCCCTCCGAAGCCGCCCGCGTCGCATTGATCGACTTCCAGTCAAACAGCTTCTGCGACACCGCCGCCCGCGCATCAAAATACGAAAACGGCCCCACCGCCGAGGGAAGCTTGATTCCGCCAAAGCTAAGCAATCCCAACTCCGATAGGTTCGTTTTGGAATCCGCCACAAACGGCGACGCCGTCACCTGTGGCAACAATGCGCTCAACTGCTCCCAGCGCTGCCCCCGCGCCGAGCGCACATCCGCATTGGACAGCAGCGCACCGAGGTTCTGCTTCAACCCGCGGTCGATCGCCTCCTGCAACGAAAGCGGCAGCACGCCCGCCACGGGCTTTCCCGGGACGCTCCCGCCATATGGACTCACGCCCTGCGTCCCCGGTATTGCCTGTCCCGGCGAACTCGCTTCACCCGTGACCGTCGTTTGCGCCCGCAACCCCGCGCCTGCGCACAGCGCCACTCCGCCGAGCACCAACGCGACTCCCACCCTAGACGTGCTCTTCAAACGATTCTCTCCGACGGCCACTTAAACAGCACCTTCGATGCATCGCTCCCTCAAATCAGCTACAAATCCCCCGCACTATACCAAGGTCCGGCCAGCCCGCAAAGAGACATGCTCGCAAACGCACCATCCCGCCGGCGCGCCACTCCACGCTGGCAAAGCTAGCGATATCGAATAATGACTAAGTTTGATTTACGTCAGAAAAGCACTACAAACGCGAGGCCCACGCGCAAAAATCCATCGCAAAAATAACTCTTACAGCTCAATCCCCCAAAATCCTTCCGGCGGCTGCACCAGCTCCAATCCCATTTCCCACCCCTGCCGTCCCTCATGCCCGCGCCAGATCAACACCGCTTCCGACATCTTATTGTTCAGCATGTTCACCACGCGCAATTTCTGCCCCACCGTAAACCCCTGCGGCACAATCGCCAGGCAACCCTTCGCGCTCACGTCCACCGTAAACCCTTCCGCCCGCAACTGCCGCCCATCCTCCGTCCACTCCACCGCCAGGTTCACGCGCGAATTCACCCGCGCCACCGCCCGCGTATACTTCATCCGCTCTTCAAAATTTTCCGCATTCACAAACGGCACAGTCCGCTCCTGAAACGCTACACCGCGCGCCCGGTGCTACCGCACACGCAGTTTCCTGGAACACCATTCTGCGATTCGCCAAACGCCTGTCTTGCGCAACTTTTAGCCTAGAGCCCACCTCCGCCATGGTCAATGGAACTCCTGCGGCAATTCGCCGCACCAGTAAACCCACGAACTGGTCACGATAGGCGCCCCCTCCCCGCCAAGCACTCGCGACAATCCGGTTCCGATTGCCACTTCTCCCCGCTCCGCTTAAACTTTTGGGCAACACTCCGCCATGCTCAACATTTCCAGTTTGCGAAAGGAACTTCGCCCCACAATTCGTCTAGCCCTGCCACTGGTGCTGGCCGAGCTCGGCTGGATGAGCATGGCCATCGTCGACACCGTCATGGTCGGCCACCTCCCGGACGCCGCTACCTCCATTGGCGCCGTCAGTCTTGGCTCCAACCTCTTCATGGTCCTCGCGCTCTTCGGCGGCGGCCTCCTCATGGGTCTGGACACCGTAGTTTCCCAAGCCTTCGGCGCCGGCCAACGCGAAGACTGTCACCGCTCTTTGATCAACGGCGTGTACATGAGCATCGCCCTCACACCAATCCTCGCGGTCCCCGTCTGGTTCCTCCCCCGCATCCTCGGCGGCATGCACATCGACGCCGCCGTCCTCTCCCTCACCATCTCTTACACGCGCGTCCTCACCGTCGGCCTGTTTCCTTTACTCCTCTACTTCGCCGTCCGCCGCTGCCTTCAGGCCATGGACATGGTCAGGCCCGTAGCCTTCGCTCTCCTCACCGCCAACATCGTCAACGCCGTCGGCAACTACGCCCTCGTCTTCGGCAAGCTCGGCTTCCCCAGGATGGGCGCCGTGGGCTCCGGCTGGTCCACCGCCATCGCCCGCCTGTACATGGCTGCGGTCCTCGTCGGCTACTTGCTCTGGTACGACCGCCGCCACCGCACCGAACTCCTCAAAACTCCCGTTGACATAGACCTTCGCCGCATCCGCCGCCTGATCACCCTGGGCTATCCCGCCGCCATGCAGTTCACCCTCGAAAGCGGCGTCTTCGCCCTGGCCACGGCCCTCATCGCCCGCCTGGGTGCGGTTCCCCTGGCCTGCCATCAGATCGCGCTAAACACCGTGGCCTTCACCTACATGGTCCCGCTCGGCATCGCCAGCGCCGCCGCCGTCCGCGTCGGCCAAGCCATCGGCCGCAAAGATCCCGTCGGCGCAGGCAACGCCGGCGGCACCGCCATCGCGCTCGGCGCCGCGTTCATGGGCGCTGCCAGCGCCGCCCTCCTCATCTTCCCGCGCTGGATCGCCCTCATGTATACCCCGGACGAACTCATCATCCGCAGCACCGCCACGCTCCTGGCCGCTGGCGCTGCATTCCAACTTTTCGATGGCATCCAAACCGTCGCCACGGGCGCCCTGCGCGGTGCCGGCGACACGCGCACACCCATGCTTTGCCACTTCTTCGCCTACTGGACCATGGGCCTGCCCCTCGGCGCATGGCTCTGCTTCCGCCGCCATTGGGGCGCCTTCGGCCTCTGGTCCGGCCTCAGCCTCGCGTTAATTGTGATCGGAATTGTCTTGCTGTTCGTGTGGAACCGAAAGGTGCATTCCCTGCTGCACGCTTCCGCCGAAAATCTTTCAGAGCTTGCAGTCCAAAGCAGCCCCACCGGGGACCCACTCGCCTAAACCGCCCCGGCGAATCCCACCTACATCTTGTAGCGCCCGAGGTCGTCATCTGAGAGTCCCTCGAGGTAATTCCGCAACTGCTCGTTGGAATTCCGCTCCGTCAGCGCGCTGGAAACCTTGGCATTTTTCAACACCCGTTCATCTACAAAAATTGGGCAGTCCATCCGCAACGCCAGCGCCAACGCATCGCTCGGACGCGAATCGATGGTCATCATCTGTCCTTCGCGTTCCACCCAGATAATCGCGTAAAACGTGTCGTCTTTCAGATCGTTTACCACGATCTTTTGCACCCGCACCTCCAGCCCCAGAAACACATTCTTCAGCAAATCGTGCGTCATCGGCCGCGGTGTCTCCACCTTCTCAATCTCCAGCGCTATGGCGTTCGCCTCATACACGCCCACCCAAATCGGCAATATCGCCTGCCCCTGCACATCCTTCAGCACCACGATCGGCATGTTCGTCACCGGATCCATCATCAGCCCGCGTATCTTCATTTCTACTTCCATGGGCCCTCCCCGTAAAGCTCCCGACCAGCTGCAACCATAGTGTCGTGGCCAAATCCCGGTAACTCCGTCCTACAAAACGTGTTCCCCAATCAAACTCGCCGGACCCGCATCCGTCACCCGCACATTCACATACGTCCCGAGCAAATCCGCCGCATTCGACGTAAAATTCAGCACTCGGTTCGACGACGCGTGCCCCGACCAGCGATTCTCCCGCCGCGATTTCCCGCTCACCAGCACTTCCATCGTTAACCCAACCATAGTCTGATGCCGTGCCGATTGTATTTCTCGCTGTACGTCCTGCAAAACCGCCAGCCTCCGGCTCTTCTCTTCCTCCGGTATCGGGTCATGCAACGCCAACGACGGCGTGTTCGGCCGCGGCGAATACTTAAACGCAAACAGCGCGTCGTAACGCACTTCGCGCAGCAGGCTCAAAGTCTCCTGAAACTCCTTCTCCGTCTCGCCCGGAAACCCCACAATAATGTCCGTCGTAATACTGATCTCCCGCCGCGCCCCGCGAATCATGCCGATCTTTTCCAAATACTCTTCCCGCGAATACGTCCGCGCCATCGCCCGCAAAATCTCGTTGGACCCGGATTGCACCGGCAAATGCACGTGTTCGCACAGCTTCGGCTCCGCATCCATCGCCGCCACAATGTCCGCCGTAAAGTCCCGCGGATGCGACGTCGTATACCGCACCCGCCGAATTCCCGGCACCGCCGCCACTGCCAGCAGTAACTCCGAAAACTTCATCTTCCGCGCCGTCGGGTCGGCATACGAATTCACCGTCTGCCCCAGCAACTGCACTTCCGAATAACCCAACTCCGCAAGCTGTCGCACTTCCCGCAATACCGAATCACTGCCGCGGCTCCGCTCCGGCCCTCGCGTGAACGGCACCACGCAATACGCACACGCCTTGTCGCAACCCTCGATAATGGTCAGGTACGCGCGAAACGGATTGTCCCTCCGCGTTACCTCCGTCTCAAACGTCTCGTCCGTGTCGTTGTCCAGTCCCGTCACGCGTCGGTCGCCCGCTTCCAGTCGCTCCAGCATCTCCGGCAGCTTCCGGTAACTCGCGGACCCGCACACCAAACTCACCCACGGCGCGCGCTTGAAGATATCCTCGCCCTCTTGCTGCGCCACGCACCCCAGCACTCCAATAATCTTCCGCTCGTCCGCGCTCCCGCGAAACTCCCCCAACCGCGAGAACACTTTCTGCGCCGCCTTCTCCCGGATGCTGCATGTGTTATACAAAATCACCGACGCGTCCGCGGGCTTCTCCACCTGCTGATACCCGCGCGAAATCAGCACTCCGGCCACTTTCTCCGAATCGTGGTCGTTCATCTGGCAGCCAAAAGTCTCCAGAAAAAACGTCCCCGCTGCGCCATCGCGCATCGCCGGCCGCAAAACGGTCGCCGTGGCCGCCACGCCAGCACCGGTATCGACGGGCCTGCCGAGGCTCGTCAGCGACTCCACCGCCACATGAAAAGTTTCCGCCATCTCCAGCGCAGTTTATCACAGCACGCTGGCACCTACTTGACGCACTTCCTGCATCACATTCACATGCCTCCGGCCGCGCACCAGGCGAACTTTTGGTCTTCTCATCCGCATCCACCATTATTTTCGTGCCAATTTAATTTCTTACCGGTGTCGTTGCGTCCCCGGCAAACCGTGTGTTACGTTTCTGAAGGCTCATAAAATTTGCGCGTAACGCTCGTCTTCGGCCTCGCACTTGCCGAAGCGCTGCTTTAGTCGCTGGCTTCACCCGTTTCGCGGGCCCGAATTTCATCTCAACGCTTTCACTGTGGGGTACATCATTCACCTGTTCGCTGCCTTTCTCGTCTCTGATCTCGGCGCCCTCCTGAGCAACACCGGCTGGGTCGCCCGCGCGGTCCTGGCGCTTCTCCTGGTGTTCTCCGTTGTTTCCTGGGCCATGATCTTCCAAAAGCTCGGCCTCTTCTCCAAAATCCGCCGTGAGAGCGATCAGTTCCTGCGCATCTTCCGCGCCACCCGCGGCGTCGCCAACCCGCAAGCTCTCGCCTCCGCTGGCTCCCCGTTCGCCTCCGTCTACGCCAGCGGCTTCCGCGAACTCCAGAACCAGCTCAACGCCGCGCAGCAAACCGCTCCCGGTGCCAACGGCCACCTCAAAAGCCTCACT
>Ga0181537_10000111_pt1 | contig 69899 bp, 57 predicted proteins | sample PEATcosm2014_Bin_39_FD_119765 | JGI IMG/M metagenome (GOLD analysis project Ga0181537, IMG submission 119765) | Peatland microbial communities from MTU Mesocosm Facility, Houghton, MI, USA - PEATcosm2014_Bin23_10_metaG | ecosystem: Environmental > Terrestrial > Soil > Wetlands > Peat | place... | reverse complement strand
ATTGGAGTAGTTCGGAACGGCGGCAAACCCAACCTTGTTATTGACAGAAGTGACAAAGCTCTCGGTGTATCCAGTCAGACCAATGGTGGCCTTTACTGCCTCCAGATTGTTATTGAAGGAAGATATGCTGTTGGAGCCCGTGTTGTTTACAAGAGTCAAAGTGCCATCTGGCGAAGGCTGCATATATGTGGGCTGGCCGCCGATAGCAAACGTAAACGTGGTGAGCTTAAACTCGGTGGTGTCCACAACATCCAAGTTGCTGGAGTAAAAATTTGTAACCAATGCGCGATGGGAAAGATGCGTGGTGGGCTTGAATGGCTGATCGCCCGAACCGTTGTTGAATGTGGTTTGACTGGTGGTGTCGCCGTTGCCGCCGCATCCGGCCAATAGAATTGCGCCCAACAGGGCGAAGAACATGAACGCTCGCTTCAAGCAACCACTCCAGACCAGATTTTATTTCGAAGATGCTGGAAAGGCTGATTATAACATCGCAGAGGCAGGCGACTCCCCGCCAGTATGGTAAGGTTCCAGAAAAGCAGTTAAATGCAGTCCTACGATAAATGAGCTGAAGGAATCGCGATGTCTTTGTTCCTGGAACGGTTGAACCGCGGGCCGGTGCTGTGCGATGGCGCCATGGGCACGTTGCTGTACGCCAAGGGCGTGTTCATCAATCGATGTTACGACGAACTGAACGTCTCGCAACCGGAGATGGTGGGCGCGATCCACTCTGAGTACGTGAAATCCGGGGCCGACGTACTGGAGACGAACACTTTCGGAGCGAATCATTACCGGCTTCTGCGGCATGGGTTCGAAGCACGTGTACGCGAAATCAATCGGGCGGGAGTACGGCTGGCGCGAGCGGCAGCGGGCGACAGCGTATTGGTTGCCGGCAGCGTCGGGCCATTAGGTATTCGCATTGAGCCGCTGGGCAAGATTGCGCGTGAAGAGGCCCGGGCAGCCTTCCGTGCCCAGATCGAAGTGCTGGCGGAAGAAGGCGTAGACCTGATTCTGCTCGAGACATTCGGATACGTTGACGAACTGCACCAGGCGATTTTAGCTGCACGCGAGGCTGCTCCGGGATTGCCTATTGTGGCCGAGGTCACAATAGACGAAGACGGCAATGCGCTGGACGGCGCCGAGGTGGAGGCGTTTGGTGCAAGGCTGACCGATTTCGGCGTGGACGTGATCGGCTGCAATTGCTCGGTAGGGCCAGCGGCGATGTTGGACACGATAGAGCGGTTGCGGAAAGTGACTTCCCTGCCCCTGGCTGCACAGCCGAACGCCGGCATGCCGCGTAGTGTGGAGGGACGAAATATATACCTGTGCTCGCCGGAGTACATGGCGAGCTATGCTCGAAAGTTCGTGGCCGCAGGAGTTTCACTGATTGGTGGATGCTGCGGCACTACACCGGAACACATCAAGGCGATGAAGTCCGCTCTGAGAGTGGGTGAAGCGCGCACATCATCCTTTCATGTAACGGTGGCAAGCAGGGCGACAGCCCCGGCAGTGAAGCCGCTGGCAGAACGTTCGAACCTGGGCCGGAAGCTGGCAGCGGGCGAGTTCGTAACCATGGTGGAGATTGTGCCGCCAAAGGGAAGCGATCCGGCCAAGGAACTGGCTGCAGCTAAATATCTGCGCGGCGTGGGAATTGATGCGGTGAACATTCCGGACAGCCCGCGGGCTTCAGCACGCATGGCCAATCAGGCGCTATGCAGCCTCATCGCGCATGAATGTGGAATCGAAACGGTACTCCACTATACTTGCCGCGATCGCAATGTGCTGAGTATTCAGAGTGATCTTCTTGGCGCGTGCGCGCTGGGCCTGCACAACCTCATTTGCATCACTGGCGATCCGCCAAAGCTGGGGAATTATCCAGACGCCACCGCCGTGTTTGACGTGGATGCGATCGGGCTGGTGAACATTGTACGCAACTTGAATCTTGGCGTGGACATCGGTGCGAATCCGATTGGTTCGGCAACAGCGTTTGTCATTGGCGTGGGTGCAAATCCAGGAATCAGCGACATTGACGAAGAGGTACGGCGCTTCGAGTACAAGTGCGAAGCTGGCGCGCACTACGCAGTAACCCAACCTGTTTTCGACATGCGATTGCTGGAGTGCTTCCTGCGACGAGTGGAGCACTGCAAACTTCCGGTGATGGCCGGGATCTGGCCGCTGACCAGCGTGCGCAATGCGGAGTTCATGAGAAATGAGCTCAGGGTTTCCGTGCCCGATGAAATTCTAAGACGGATGGCCGCTGCCAGCGAGAGTAGTGAACTGGCGCGGGCCGAGGGAGTGCTGATTGCACGCGAAATGCTGGTGGAGGCCAAGGGGATGGTGCAGGGAGTCCAAGTAAGCGCCCCGCTAGGAAAGTTCGCTGCGGCCGTCGATGTGATCGAAGCCCTGGGAGAGAACTAAGAAACTAAGTGTAAGCTCCGAGCATCGCCAGACTACAGTTGAGCGGGAATCCGAACGGTGACAGGAAGCTCCATCAGTATCTCGAGGCCATGGGGTTGAACGCTACGTGCGCTGACTTTGCCGTTGTGAAACTTGACTGCTCCACTGACGATGGAGAGTCCCAAGCCGCTCCCGCCAGTGTTGGTGTTGCGAGCGTCATCGACGCGGTAGAAAGGTTTGAAGAGCTGAGGCAGGGCATCTTCGGGGACTCCAGGCCCATTGTCACTCACGGAGATTGTCGCGACGCCGTTTGCTACCGCGACAGAGACTTCGACCCGTCCGCTTTCTCCAGAGTAGAAGATGGCATTGCGCAGGAGATTTTCAAAAGCGCTGCGCAACATATTTTCCTCGCCGGAGATCGTCAGCTCCGGCGTATTTTCGTCGTAGATAATCTCGACATTTGATTGGCTGGCTTCAAAGCGCGCGTCTTCCACTGCTTCCGCGATCACTTGGTTGAGGGAGGTCGGTGCGGAAGTGGCCTTCAACTGCCCGCTTTCGAGACGGGCGACAGTAAGAATCTGCTCAATCATGCCATTCAGCCGAAGGAGTTCTACTTCGATGCGCTCAAGCATTTCTTTGCGCTCGGGCTCGGGTGCGGTGGAGGCAAGAGACAGAGCAACGCGGATGCGCGAGATGGGCGAGCGAAGGTCGTGCGAAGCGCCCATGAGCATGCGCTTGTTGCTCTCGACAAGATCGTGAATCTCGCCGGCCATGGTGTCGAAGTCTTTGACCAGATCTGCAATTTCGTCGCGACGAGTGCTGCCGGAGAGCCCAGCACGGGCTTCGAGATTGCCACGGGCTATGGCATGGGCGGCGTCACGCAGGCGCAGGATGGGCCGCGTGAGGTACTGGGCGAGCACGGCACAGAGTAAGGAGGTGAGCAGCGAACTGATCAGAATCGCGATCAGTACTCCAGCCGGCAGGGTTTGGAGCACCGGAGGATGGAAGAATTCGCCTACAAAGACGAAGGGACGCCCCTTGGAGTCAGTCAGCTTTTCAACGATGAAAGTGCCGTGACGGGTGGTGACGATTCCCTGGTTATCGAGTGCGAGCTGGATGTCATGCCGTGCATCGGGTGGCATCCCGAAGCCGCTGAGTTCATTCATGTGATCGTCAAACAGCCAGTAAGCCGAGCGCTTTTCGAGAGCAATGTCGTGAATCAGTTCGCGCAGGCCTTCTTGGCCGCGTATGGAATAGCGCCAAGTGGCGTAGCGGGCAAGAATGGGAACAGCACGGCGCTCAGGTTGCACCCACCACGGACGATCCGGACCAAAGCTGGCGTGAACACGGTAGGCGAGAAACAGCATGATGCAGGTCTGGAGAATCCAGAAAGGGAGAAAGATTTTCCAGAAGAGACGGCTCTTCATTGGGACACCTTCACGGCAAGAGCGTAGAAGTATCCGATGCCGCGAACAGGACGGATGCGCTCTTCTCCGCCGGGGACACAGCCGAGTTTCTTGCGTAAGCGGCTAACATGAACGTCGACACTGCGATCAAAAGCACTCAGAGGGCGACCTAAAGCGGCCTGGGCGAGTTCCTCGCGGGTGACGACGGCTCCCGAGCGCCGGAGGAGGAGCTCGAGCATATTGAACTCGGCTCCCGTCAGCTCGACAGCAACCCGGTTGCAAAGAGCAGTTCGGGAGAGCAAAGAGAGCGATATATCGCCAACTGTCAGAGAGTCATCCGTCGGAGAATCATTGTGAAGTTCCTGGGAACGCCGGAGCACGGCTCTAATACGGGCGACGAGTTCGCGGGGATCAAAGGGCTTGGGAACATAATCATCGGCTCCGATCTCCAGCCCGAGGATGCGATCAACGGCTTCCCCACGCGCGGTTAGAAGGATGACGGGCACACGGGAGTGAGCTCGCAGGGCCTTGAGCAGCTCAAAGCCAGAGCCGCCGGGAAGCATGACATCCAGAATTATGACGTCATATTCGCCGGTGAGCGCGGCGTCGAGTCCGGAGCGGTGATCGTATACGGCAAAAACTTGGAATCCTTCATTCTGGAGGAATCGCTGGAGCAGGGAGACAAGTCCCTGATCGTCGTCGACAATGAGTACACGGCTCATGCCATTCATTCTGCGCGAGGGCGGGGGAGATAGCTGTGAATAACTGTTACGATTTGGGTCGGAGTGGTTCACAAAAGTTTACTTTCTTCGCCGACTGGTACTGACATGCCGCCGCTTCGCGCATTCTCCCTACCCCTCATGATACGGCGAAGTACGTCTTCAATCGGCACTGTCCTTTACATAATTTAACCAAGTCAGATTTAGGAAAACCTCCTCTAGCGAGTAACGTGGTGACTGGGGTTCGAGATGTTGCCAAGCGGTTTCCCGCGGAATTTTGCCGGACAGGCAACGTACCCGGCGAATGGCGGTGACATATGCAGGTCCCCGCATTAAGCTATCAATGTGAATCTGGATTGATATCGACATAAGCTTGGCATGAATTTGATTCGCGGAAAGCTGCCATCCTCAAACATTGCTCGTGGTGCCATACTGCGTTGGAGAGTCTGCAAGCACTACAAGGCCACGCAAGAAGGAAGATGAAATGGAAGAAAATCCTCCCACTCCACCAGTTCGTCCCGACGATCAAGCTTCCTACCCGGAAGCCAGCCAATCCAAAACAAAGAAGGTGATTGTCTGGATCGTCGTCCTGCTAATCGCAGCAGGATTGTTTTACTTGGTTCTGCACTCGCAGAGTGCTCCGCAAACGGCCGCACAGGGCAAGCGCGCCGCCGGGTTCGGCGCGATCGCGGTAATACCAGCGACGGCGCAGAAGGGTGATATTGGGGTTTACCTAGAAGCAATTGGCACAGTGACGCCGGTATTCACAAGCTCGGTGACGAGCCAAGTGACCGGATTGGTGATTGCGGTGCATTATCGCGAAGGCCAACTGGTGCGTAAGGGCAGCCCGCTAATTGATATTGATCCTCGCCCCTTTGCGGCGCAACTTGTACAGGCACAGGGCACCCTGGAGAAAGACACGCAGGTACTGGCGCAGGCCAGCATGGACCTGGAACGCTATCGGGCCGCGTGGGCACGCAATGCAATCGCAAAGCAGACACTGGACGATCAGGAAAAAATTGTGCTGCAGGACCAGGGAACGGTGAAGACCGATCAGGGTCTGGTGCAATACGACAAGGTACAGGTTTCTTACTGCCACATCACCGCCCCCTTCACGGGGCGAGCAGGCTTGCGACTTGTAGATCCCGGCAACGTTGTGCAGGCCAACGGTACAAATCCCTTGGTCGTACTTACGCAGGAACAGCCAATCACCGTAATCTTCACGATTGCCGAAGACTCGCTGGGCACAGTGCAGGCGGAGATCCATCAGGGGGCCACCTTGGCAGTAGACGCCTACGATCGCGCGGCGCAGAAGAAAATAGCCGGAGGCAAACTGCTGACCCTGGATAACCAGATCGATACGACGACTGGCACGGTCAAGTTACGCGCAGCGTTCGACAACAAGGATGGCGCACTGTTTCCGAATCAGTTCGTGAACACGCGGCTGCTCGTGAAAACGCTGAAAGACCAGACGCTGATTCCAACTTCAGCGATTCAGCATAATGGGCAAATATCGTTTGTATACGTGATACAGAACGGCACAGCCCAGATGAGGACGGTGAAGACAGGCGCTGTGGATGCAGGGATGACGGCGGTGGAAGGCATTCAACCAGGAGATGTGGTGGCAAACAGCAGCTTCGAGAAGCTGCAACCTAACGCGAAAGTGAATATCGCTCCGGCGACCCAGAATCAGCAAAGCCAGCCGGCCAGTCAAGGTGGGGGCAACTCGAAGTGAGTCCATCACGCCCATTCATTCTGCGTCCTGTAGCGACCTCGCTGCTGATGGCCGCCATTCTGCTGGTGGGCATTGTGGCGTATACGCAGTTGCCGGTCTCTGCGCTGCCGCAGGTGGATTACCCGACGATTCAGGTGCTGACCTTCTATCCGGGCGCGAGTCCGGACGTGGTAGCGACCACGGTAACCGCGCCCCTGGAACGCCAGTTCGGCCAATTGCAAGGACTCAGCCAGATGACCTCGACGAGTTCGGGGACAACGTCGGTGATCGTGCTGCAGTTCAACCTGACACTAAGCATCGACGTGGCCGAAGAAGAAGTGCAGTCGGCAATCAACGCCGCACAAAGTTATTTGCCTAGTGTGCTTCCGGCACCACCGATTTACAGCAAGACCAATCCAGCGGATGCTCCCATTCTGACGCTGGCTATTACCTCGGACTCGATGCCGCTCTCGCAGGTAGAGGACCTCGTGGACACGCGCCTTGCTCCGAAGGTCTCGCAGCTGAACGGCGTCGGACTGGTGAGCATCAGCGGAGGCCAGAAGCCCGCAGTACGCATCCAGGCAAACCCCGCAGCACTAGCTTCGTACGGATTAACGCTGGAGCAGTTGCGCACGGCGCTGGTGCAAACAAGCTTGAACTCGGCGAAGGGCAACTTCGACGGCCCGCGACAGGACTACCAGATCGACGCGAACGACCAGTTACAACGCAGCATCGACTACAAGGACATTGTGGTTGCGTATCGCAACGGCGCACCCGTGGTGCTGAAAAACGTGGCGAATGTGGTAGATGGGGTTGAGAACAACAACCAGGCAGCGTGGATGAACCAGACGCCAGCGGTGATTCTCAACATTCAACGACAGCCGGGCGCGAACACGATAAGCGTGGTCAAGAGTATCAAGGCGATTCTGCCGCAGCTTGAGACCAATCTGCCGGCGGCGATCAAAGTCACACAGATGACCGACCTTACGGTACCAATCAAGGCCTCGGTTGCCGATGTTGAATTTGAGCTCATGCTGACCGTCGTGCTGGTGATTCTGGTCATTTTCGTGTTTCTGCGCAGCATCCGCGCGACGATTATTCCGGCGGTCGCGGTTCCAATTTCACTGATTGGCACGCTGGGCGCAATGTACGTGCTGGGCTATAGCCTGGATAATCTTTCGATGATGGCTCTGACGATTGCCACTGGCTTTGTGGTAGACGATGCAATCGTCATGATCGAGAACATTTCCCGCTATCTGGAAGAGGGCGAAACGCCGATGCAGGCTGCCCTCAAGGGCGCGGAGCAGATCGGGTTCACGATCATGTCATTGACGATTTCGCTGATTGCCGTGTTGATCCCATTGCTGTTCATGGGAGACGTGGTGGGCAGACTCTTCCGCGAATTCGCAGTGACGCTGGCTGTAACAATTGTCATATCAGCAGTGGTCTCACTGACTCTGACGCCGATGATGTGCGCTCGCTTGCTGCACTACGACCCGAAGGAGCAACAGACACGCTTCTATCTGTGGTCGGAGCACATGTTTGAGCGAATGATCGCGTTCTACGGACGCACGCTTAAGTTTGTGCTGCGCTTCCAGACGATCACCCTTCTGGTAGCGTTGGGAACACTTGCACTGACAATCTTCCTTTACATTGTTGCCCCAAAAGGATTTTTCCCGGTACAGGATACGGGCGTGATCCAAGGCATTTCGCAGGCACCGCAGACGATCTCATTTCAGGCGATGGCGCTAAAGCATCAGGAGTTGGCAAAGCTCATCCTGGCAGATCCTGCGGTAGAGAGCCTCACCTCGTTCATTGGCGCAGACGGCACGAACACCACGATGAATAGTGGACGCTTCTCGATTAATCTGAAGCCGTTGAACCAGCGCGACCTCAACGCCTCTGATGTGATTCGCCGGTTGCAGAGCAAATTGCAAGACGTGCAGGGGATTCAGCTCTTCATGCAACCGGTGCAGAACATCACGGTGGACGACCGCGTGAGCCGGACGCAGTACCAGTACACGTTGGAAGACCCCGACTCCGACGAGCTGAATTTGTGGACCAATCGTTTCGTTGCCGAGGTAAAGAAGCTGCCTCAAGTAGAAGACGTGGCCACAGACCAGCAGACCGGCGGTTTGGCGGTCTCGTTAATGATCGACCGCGTGACGGCTTCGCGCCTGGGCATTGCTCCTTCGACAATTGACAACACGCTTTACGACGCTTACGGACAACGCCAGATCAGCACCATGTACACGCAGTTGAACCAATATCACGTGATTCTGGAGACTGCGCCGGACTTCCAAAAAGATCCGAGCAATCTGTCAAGCCTCTACATTCAGTCAAATGCGTCATCGGGAGCGACCGGGGCGGGAGCATCGACTTCGTATTCCTCTTCCAGTTCGGTATCTGCGGGCTCAAATGCTGTCACTGCCGCCGCCGCGTACACACCAACCTCGGGGGTATTAACTGCTCCATCGAACGCCCTGGCAGGAAGCGTTTCAACTTCGAATCTGACTAGCACGGTGACTCCGGCGAACGCAGTGCCGCTCAGCGCCTTCACGCAGATGCAGCGCAGCAACTCGCCGCTCTCCATTAATCATCAGGGGCAGTTCCCTTCCGTCACAGTGTCATTCAACCTGTCGCCAAGGGCATCGCTGGGAGAAGCAATCACGGAAATCGACAAGGTGCAGAAGAAGATGCGCTCCTCTGGGATGCCGGCCAGCTTACAGGCCGATTTCCAAGGTACGGCTGCGTCATTCAAGAACTCCCTGTCGAACGAAGCCTTGCTCATTCTTGCCGCATTAGTGACGGTTTATATCGTGCTTGGCGTTCTTTATGAGAGCTTCGTACATCCGATCACAATTCTTTCGACGCTGCCTTCGGCAGGTGTGGGCGCATTGCTGGCGCTGATTCTCTTCCGCCAGGACTTGAGCGTGGTGGCAATCATCGGAATCATTCTGCTGATTGGCATTGTGAAGAAGAACGGCATCATGATGGTGGACTTTGCGCTCGAAGGAGAGCGCAAGCACGGCAAGAACGCCACGGATGCAATCTACGATGCTAGTTTGCTGCGCTTCCGTCCAATCATGATGACCACCATGGCGGCGCTGCTGGCGGGCATTCCCTTGGCGCTAGGCACCGGAATTGGTTCCGAACTCCGACGGCCGCTAGGCATCTGCATGGTGGGCGGGCTACTGCTAAGTCAGGTGCTTACGCTCTACACGACGCCGGTTATCTACATCTTTTTTGACGGTCTTGCTCAGCGCTTCTCGCACAAGAAGGCAAGCGAGGGCTCGGGTGGCCCGGGCTCTGAACCTCAGTTGGAGCAGTCATGAACCCGTCCCGGCTATTCATTGAACGCCCGGTGGCCACAACCCTGCTGACAGTGGCAATCGCCTTGGCTGGAGCCATCGCGTTTAATGTATTGCCCGTGTCACCGCTACCGCAGGTGGACTACCCGACGATTTCGGTAGGCGCGGGATTGCCGGGCGCCAGCGCGGACATCATGGCAGCCTCGGTGGCGACGCCACTGGAGCGGCAGTTAGGACACATCGCCGGGGTTACGGAAATGACCTCGACGAGTTCGTTGGGAACCACGGCAATCACGTTGCAGTTTGATTTAAGCCGCAATATTGATGGCGCGGCGCGTGACGTGGAGTCAGCGATCAATGCAGCGCGAACGTACCTGCCTGCCAACCTACCGGCTAATCCCACATACCGCAAGGTGAACCCGGCCGACTCTCCGATCATGGTCATTGGTCTGACCTCGGATATCTACGACCGCGGCAAGCTATACGATGAAGCTTCCACGATCGTTCAGCAGAAACTCTCGCAGATTCAGGGCGTGGGGCAGGTAACGACCGGCGGCGGCGCGCTGCCCTCGGTGCGTATCGATGTGAATCCGACGCAGCTCAACCGGTACGGTTTCACTCTCGCCAACATTCAGTCCATGCTGAGCCTGCAAAATGCACACCAGGCGCGCGGGCAACTCGCCAACGAAATCCTGACAGCGGACATCATCACCAACGACCAGATTCAACATGCGGTCGATTACAGCCCTCTGGTGGTGGGCTATAACAAGGGCACGGCCGTGCGGCTCTCCGATGTGGCGACGGTAACGGATTCGGTGCAGAATATCCGTTCGGCGGGCTACTTGAATGGCAAGCCGGCCATCCCGATCATCATCTTCCGTCAGCCCGGCGCGAACATTATCCAGACGGTGGAAAACATTCGCCGGGAACTACCATCGATCAAGGCATCCATTCCGAGAGACATCCAGACGACGATCGTTCTGGACCGCACGACCACGATCCGCGCCTCGGTGAAAGACGTGGAACGCACGTTGATAATCTCAATTTGCCTTGTGGTGGCGGTAGTCTTTGTTTTCTTGAGAAGTCCCCGGGCCACCCTGATACCGGCTGTGGCTGTGCCTGTATCGCTGGTGGGCACATTTGCGGTGATGTATATGCTGAACTTCAGCATCGACAATCTCTCGCTGATGGCGCTGACAATTTCAACCGGTTTCGTGGTGGACGACGCGATTGTGGTGATGGAGAACATCACACGCCATATTGAGAATGGCATGGAGCCGTACGCCGCCGCGATGAAGGGCGCTAAGGAGATCGGATTCACGGTGTTTTCAATCAGCGTCTCGCTGATTGCGGTGTTCATACCGATCCTGCTGATGGGCGGAATCGTAGGACGGCTCTTCCGTGAATTTGCGATCACGCTCTCGACGGCAATTGCTGTGTCCATGGTGATTTCGCTCACCACGACGCCGTGTATGTGCGCGTACCTGCTGAAGCCCGATGCGGCGGAGAAACATGGACGCATGTACAAGGCCAGCGACAAGTTCTTCGTCGGGATGCTTTCGTTCTATCGCCGCACACTGCTGTGGTCGTTGGACAACTCAACGCTGATGCTGGTTGTGCTGGCACTGGTGATCGCACTGAACGTGGTGATCGTGATGGTGATTCCCAAGGGCTTCTTCCCTCAGCAGGATACGGGCGTGGTCTTTGGTGGCGTGCAGGGACCGCAGGATGCTTCGTTTGCGGTGATGAATGACTCCGTCAAGAAGCTGGTCAGCGTAATTAAGAGCGATCCTGGCGTTGATAATGTGGTGGCGTTTACGGGCGGGCAGGGCGCTACGAACGGCGGTTTCATCTTCATGGCGCTGAAGCCATTGGAAGAACGCAAAACGGGAGCAATGCAAATACTGGGGCGAATGCGACCGAAAATGGCGGCCCTCCCTGTGGCTTCCGCATTCCTGCAACCCGCCCAAGACCTGCGCATCGGCGGACGCTCGAGCAATGCACTATACCAGTACACCATTCAGTCGGATAGCTCAGAGGATCTAGCACACTGGGGTCCGATCCTGCTGAGCGAGATGAAAAAGCTACCGGGCTTCCAAGATGTAAATTCCGATCAGCAGAACGGCGGCCTTGATCATTACTTGACCTATGACCGTGATACGGCAGCACGCCTTGGAATCACAGCTCAAACACTGGACTCCGCGTTGTACAACGCGTTCGGTCAAGAGGAGGTATCCATCATTTACACGCAGTTGAACCAGTACTACGTGGTGATGGAGGTTGCTCCGCAGTTCTACCAGGACCCCGAGGGGCTGAAGTACATTTACCTGAACTCTGCCAACGGCAGAAACATTCCTATAAGTGCCGTGACCAGGGGAAAAACCAACAATATCCCTCTCTCGGTAAATCACACAGGACTATTCCCCTCTGTGACGGTCTCATTCAATCTTGCTTCCGGCATGGCGCTCAGCGATGCGACACGCATGGTTGCACAGATGCAGCAGCGTTTAAATATGCCGCAGACTGTGCGTGGATTCTTTGCAGGAACGGCACAGGCTTATCAGACCTCACTCGCCTCTGAGCCAATCCTGATCCTTACGGCTCTGCTTGCGGTGTACATCGTGCTGGGAATTCTGTACGAGAGCCTGGTGCATCCGCTCACGATCATATCGACACTGCCCTCGGCAAGTGTGGGAGCCATGCTGGCACTAATGGTCTTCAAGATTGACTTGAACGTGATCTCCATCATTGGCATTGTGCTGTTGATCGGAATCGTGAAAAAGAACGCAATCATGATGATTGACTTTGCCCTAGCGGCCGAGCGAACCGAGGGCAAGAGCACCAGCGATGCCATATTTGAGGCTTGCATGCTGCGCTTTCGTCCAATCCTGATGACGACAATGGCGGCAATTTTCGGAGCGTTGCCTTTGGCTTTTGGTACGGGCATCGGTTCGGAGCTACGGCGCCCACTTGGAATCACCATCGTCGGCGGGCTCATCATGAGCCAGTTGCTCACGTTGTATACCACTCCCGTCGTCTACCTGGCACTGGACCGCTTGCGCCTCCGCGTGATGGGCAAGGAGCGCGATACGCTCCCGCCGACGAATGGAAGCGTCCCCGAAGGAGCTGTGTAACGGCCATGAAAGGAATCGAAATCAAGGTGCGTAAGACCAAGCTGAATCTCCCGTTACAGTTGGGCATCCTGGCTACTGCGGTACTCACATTTGTGCTCTCCGGATGTGTGGTCGGTCCCAAGTATCACGCTCCCGCACCCCAGGCACCGCCGGAGTACAAAGAGACACCCTCCAATGCGCCGCAGGCTGCCCCGGCAGCTAACACAAAGGCGGATCCAACACTAGGCGGACTTGGCGATTGGAAGGTGGCCGATCCTAAGGACGCCACGCTGCGCGGAAAATGGTGGGAGATCTACAACGAACCTGAGTTGAACGCGCTTGAGGAGCAGCTCAACGTCAATAATCAGAACATTAAGCAGTCGTTCGAAAACTTCATGGCCGCCAGGGCGATTGTGGGCCAGGCACGCTCGCAGTACTTTCCGACCGTGACAGCCGGGGCATCGGGTACGCGTTCGCGAAACTCATCGAACCTCGGCACTGCGGGGACGGGCCTCACAAGCACGCTCCTTGACCTCCCCGCCACTGCCACGTGGGAGCCAGACCTGTGGGGAAAGATTCGTAACACGGTGCGGCAGGCGCAGTACTCGGCGCAGCTCAGCGCAGCAGATCTCGAAAACGAGCGGCTGACTGAACAAGCTTCGCTTGCGGTTTACTTCTTTGAACTGCGTGGGCAGGACGCGCTGCGGCAGATCCTCGACACTACCGTGGCCGAGGATCAAAAGTCGCTGGACTATACCAAAGCACAATACGAAACGGGGATTACAACACAGTTAGCGCTGGTACAGGCACAGAGCACGTTGGAGAGCGCACAGTCGCTGGCCACAAATTTAGGAGTTGCACGAGCACAGTACGAACACGCCATCGCAATGCTAATCGGTAAGGCTGCATCGGAATTCTCAATTCCAGTACGACCGCTACTTATTACGCCGCCGAGCATTCCCGTGGGACTGCCGTCGCAGTTGCTGGAAAGACGGCCGGATGTTGCCGCGGCAGAGCGCACGCTGGCTGCGGCTAATGCGCAGATCGGCATTGCCCGGGCCGCATATTTCCCTAACCTGTCGCTCTCGGCCTCTGGTGGATTTGAGAGCTCGGCGTGGAAACGTCTGCTGGATTGGCCAAGCCGCTTTTGGTCGATTGGACCATCCGTATCCGAGACAGTCTTTGACGGCGGATTGCGTCGCGCCACGATGACCCAGTACATAGCTATCTATAACGCCGACTTGGCTGGCTATCGGCAAACGGTGCTTACTGCGTTCCAGCAAGTGGAAGACAACCTGGCGACGATTCGCATTTTGACCGAACAAATTCAGCAACAGCACAAGGCTGTCGAATCTACTAAGGTTGCCCTTGAATTAGAGATGACGCGCTACCAGAACGGCCTGGACCCATACATTGACGTTGTCACCGAGCAGAATGCACTCCTGAGTGCACAACAAACTATGGCGCAGATTGAAATCCAGCGCGCAACGGCTTCGGTGCAGTTGATTGAAGCTCTGGGAGGCGGTTGGGACCGTTCACAGCTTCCAACAGTTCAGCAGATCACAGCGAAACCCGCGGCTGCCGAAACGTCCATACAGAAATAACGGCTCCAGTTTTTATTTCCAGGTTACATTGTGGCGTTTGAGCCACCAACACGGCGGATTCCACTGCGAGGCTGCGTACTGCGGGAACATAGCGCGGGCACAGTTCTCGGCACCGGTGCCAAGGTAATCGTATTCCACCTTCTGTCCCTTGAGCGGCGTGGTGAGGAATTGATCCACCGAAACGCTCTGCAAGCCCACACCGCGGCCTAGCCGCACCTCAAACACTGCCCAGTCGAGGGCATAGATGATCGCGAAACCGATCAGCAGATACTGTGCAACTTTCCCCAAGTAACGCAAAAGATGCTCCTGAATGATCCGCAATCAGAATAGCGCACGTAGAATTTTGCGGCTACATGCTCGCTTGCGCCGCCCGACTGGAAACAAACGGGCGACCGAAAGCCGCCCCCGTGAACTCGGTGAGGATTAGAAATTCAAGTTAACCGAAAGGTCGATGCGGCGATTGGCGGTTCCGGAAGAAAATGGGCCGCCGGGGAGTGAGTTCGACTTACCAAACAGCGTTGACGAAAGGTTCCCAACGGGTAAGCCGGGGTTCCATGTGTTAAGCAGATTGCGCGCCATGGCTGCAACAGTGAGATTGTAGCGGCGTGTGGTATTGGAGGGTCCGAAGATACCTCCGAGCCCACGTGGAGCACCAAAGCCGCCACCCCCGGGTCCTCCGCGGCCGCCACCTCCGCCGTGCTGGCCTCCATCTGAGCTGGAGGTATTTGGATTCTTGGTCTCCGCTCCAAAGCCGAAAGTCTTAGAGATGCGCATGTTGACCTGCACATTCGAGGGCCCATTCCCGTAGTTGACCGGGATGCGCTTCTCGTTGGAGCCCGGGCTGAGATTAAAGCAACCGTAAGACGTCTGCACGTATTGGCTGCTGCCTGAAGTGCAGAATGAAGACGCGGCAAAGGAGGGGCGATCGTTGAAAAACGAGTCGCTATTTTGATCTGTTCCTGTGGTGATATTGAAGGGCGCTCCTGAGTTGACAATGACAAAGGGACTGATGCGGATGTTGTGCGCGAGCGATGCCGTGCCGCTCAGGAACAGTCGGCTGCGAATATCAAACGAGGCGCGGCCATAGTCATCGGTGAGCCTGTAGGAGTTCGAGGGGTTGCTGGATGGCCCGGCTGTGTCGCTGTTCGCCCAGCCAAGCGCGTAGAAGCCCATCAGCGAGAACTTTTGGAATAAGCGAATCTGCACGTTTGTGATCAACTGGTTCTGCTTGAAAACAGCCTCGGAGTAGTACTGATAAACATCTCCTTCACCGGGGTTCGGACGGGTTGCGAGAACGCCAGGGACGACTGGCGCGTTGGAGTTCCTGAGATCGAGTTGGTGGACGCCATGCGAGTTCAGGTAAGTGAAAGATACCGTCCCCACGGACCCAAGTTGACGCTCAAGGCTGGCGGCAACCTGCATTGTGTAAGGGGCGTGCAGATTGGGACTAATCTGGTACACCGTAGAAGCGGACGTGCCAGCAGGCAAGGCGCACTGACTGACCAGGAACGAAGGCGGCTGACCTGCAGGGTAACTACCTGGTGCCACCGCAGGACATGTGATCGGGTTGGTAGAGGTTGCAGTGTAGATGGTCTGCTGCTGAACTACTCCGTTCAAGCGTTCGGCTTGCAGGACAAGGTCAGAGGTAAAGCGATCGTAGAACATTCCATAGCCTAGACGGATGACAGTCTTAGGTGCGCTCTTCGCGGTTCCGAGACCCCAGGATATCCCGAGGCGAGGTGCGAAATTCGCCTTGTTGCTGATAGCCGATTGCGATTCAAAGCGCAAGCCATAGCTAAGAGTGAGATTGGGGCGGAGTTTCCAGTCATCCTCCGCGTAAACACCAACATCTGCGAACGAGAGTGAAGCGTTAGGCGAGCCCCTGACGATGGATACCTGTGAAGGCGTCCCGTTGAAGTATGCGTTCAGGGGACTGACAGTCGGAGTTCCAGTGTAGGTGACGGTTCCATTGAAATTTGCGGAGGAGACGTTCGTGTCCTGCGAGGCGCGGAGGCGTCCTCCAAATTTGATGGCATGTTTGCCGGTAGTCCAGAAAGTGTTGTTCTGTAGTTCGAAGAGGTTGGTAGCATCGTTGCTGCTGTCTAAAATGCTGCCGCCTGTGCTGAATTCGCCGAGGATATTGAGAGCGGCAAGATTGGCAGTCACAGGCGCCTGCGTTTGCTCATCGCGGATGTACTGGAAGCGGGTCTCATTCACAACGTGCGGGCTGATCGTTTGCGTATCGGTTGCCTGAACGGTTTGCTGCGTGTGATGGTAAGTGTCAGCGCGCGAGGCAAGTGTGAAGCCGCCCATCCCCTGATTGAATTCGCGATTTCGCAAGTATTGGTAGCGAGCCGTGAGCGTATTGCTGGGAGTCACCTGCCAGTCGATGCGGGGGCTGACGTTGGTGCGGGTTTCCGGGGCGAGAACCGCTTCTGTGTACGACACCGGCAACTGACTAACTGGATCAATTGAAGTAACAGCATCAACGGCGGACAGCTCGTTGATCTCACGCCGCTCGACATTGAGATTCGCGGACACCTTCTTACTGAGCGCACCACTCACATTCCCACTGTAGCGCTCGGTGTGGTAAGGGGGAATGTCGCTGTTCGGAGAGATATAAGGGTTGCGGGTGTTGATGGCAGAATCGCTCTCGTTGAACATGAGCTGGCCATGCCAAGTGTCCGTACCGGGCTTGGTGAAGACCTCGATACGTCCGAAGCCGGGTTTGTCGTATTCGGCTGAGAACGGATTCTGGTTGATACGAACCTCACGGATGGACGACTTCGGCGGCAACGTGCCGTTGGAGAAACCGTCAATGTATATCTGGCCGCCGTTTGGACCGACAGAGGGACCGGCGAGAGCAAGGAGATCCTGCTCGAGTTCGTCGGGATCATCGGAGAAGGCCTCTAGATCCTGTTCCTTTAGGATGGTAGCGCTGGCATTGTTCTCCGGATTCATATCCACCGTCGTGGTCTCACTCTGAACGGTGACCTGCTCGGACTTGCCAGTGATGCTGAAGGCTATGTCCAGGGGTTGCACTTGGCCAGCAGGAATGATGACGTTGGGCATGGAATAGGCAGTGAAGCCGGCGGCAGTGGCCGTGACAGTGGCGGTCCCTACAGGCAGACCGCCGATAAAGTAGATGCCCTGCTTGTCACTAAGCACCTTGTGGATGGAACCATCCGCAGAGGTGACCGTGACAGAGGCACCGATGACGACGGCGCCAGAAGGGTCCGTTACCTGACCGCGAAGACTGCCACTGCTCTTGGGAGCTTGGGCGAAGAGAAATGCAGTAACCATCAAAAACATGAAGCAAATAATGCAGAAACGCTTGTAAGTGACCACTTTCATTGGCTCCGCCGTTCATAAAATACAGATATGATCTGAGTACGCATGTATCGCTTTATTGCTGATCGCCGCCAGGAGCGCTGGCAAGCGACCACGGTGTAAGGAACGACTGTGCACCAGTTCCGGTGGGCGAAGCGGTTAGCAGAGGCTCAACCCCACCTAATAACGTTATAGCGACAGGAGGTTGCGCGGCTGACCCTTCGGTGCTGAGGATCATGACGGCGTCACCCTTCTTTAGTTCTTCAAGAGTAGCGGCGGGCAGACGGGCGAGGAGCTGGTTCAGGTCTCCATTGCGGGGACGAGCACCGTCCGTCCGCGCACCAGCGGACGTCGTGGCGGGGGAGCCTGCGGAGGTAGCCGTGCCCTTCAGCCGCATGGCCAAACCATAAGCGAGCTGCGTCGGAAGCATCTTCATCTGCGAGTCGGCGGTGATTTTCACGCTGACGGGCTTTTTTGTGGCAAGATCCTGAACGATGAGTGTTCCCTGCGCGGTATCAACAGCCGTAACCAGACCGGAAATGTTACGGAAGGTTCCTGCGACGATCTCCTCGGCAGTGAGTTGGGTACCGTCGTCATTCTTGTTGCCTTTGGCGCGAAGCTGATCACCGGGATGAATGTCCTCGAGTTTGGCAGCGGTTGCATCTTCCCATTTGACGGAGTCTGGAGCGTAACGTTTACAGGTGGTCTTGGGCGTGGTGTTGACGACGACAGGCTTGCCAGCAACGGTAAGGGTGATGACACCGGTAGAGGGATCCAACTGCTTGACGAGTCCGCCTATGCTACGGCGCTGCCAGTCAACGAGTTCCTGTTGATTGAGCTGGGCGATATCCTGCTGCTTCATGACGGCGATGGCCGAGGCGTTCAGGGTTGTTCCGTTGTCGGCGAGCTTGCCGCGTACTAAAACGCGATCACCGACTTGGAGATCAGTGATCTGAATTGGCGTGGCAGTCTTAACGTCGGTTTGGCCCGGAGCAAAGCGGAGGAGGCGTGCTCCGATCTGGACACTGATCTGAACGACGCTTCCCTGATCTGTCACTAGGGACAGCTGGCTGCCATCAATCTTCTGAATGGAGCCTAGTTGCTTGACTGAAGAGGCGGGCGGGGCTGTTTGCGCAAGAGTCAAGGCGGAGGCAGTTGTGAGCAGTAGAATCAATGCAAAACAGCGGAAAGCATTTTTCATAGTGCAATTCTCCGATATTTGCGGCCAAGCTCGAACACAGGCCCTACCTTTGTACCGTAACGAGAGGGGTTCGGATGTTGCGTTTTGTTTCATTCCGCAACGTTCTTGCATTCTTGCAGTTGCAGAGAAAAGACACCTTGCAGATACACAAGCATACGACATTACTGATTCATCAAGGTGGATTGGGAGGCCAGGAGAGTGGTCATCGGAAAACCAGCCTAGACGGTGTACTAACTGGGCCAAAATGGGAAAGTAGCTGGAGAGGCATTGGGAGCGGGGCCTGCTTTGGAACTGCTGCATTTTCGCTTATGCCTTGCATTAAAACTTTGAATGACCTGGGGTTTTGTTTTAAATTGTGCCCTGTTGCCATCTACCATTAACCTATTATTCGTACAGCAACTAAAAGCTCCGCCCCCATTCCCTTCGAGGAGATTCATGTCAAACGAACTACGCAACTTTTTGACGCTTACATACGACGAGCTGGAAGAACTCAATCTGAAGGCTAAGGAACAGCGGAAGAATCGCGTCGCCGCTGACACCATCAAAGAAGAACGCCTGAAGTATCTTCATGATGAAAAGCGTATCAAGGCCGTAACCGTGATGTTCAGCGACCTTGAGGGCCGACTGCACCTGCTTGACTACGACAAGAAGTTCCTGATGGGCAGCTATGACAATCTGACCTTCGATGGTTCCTCAATCCGCGGCTTTACAGCGCAGCACGAGAGCGATCTACGGCTGGGCCTTGACTGGTCGGCGTTCTACTGGGTGCCCTCTGACGTCTTCGGCACCGGCAAAGTAATGGTATTCGGAGAAGTGATCGACAAGCACGGCAAGCCGTACTCCGGCGACATCCGCGGTGTGTTGAAGAGCTACGCCGACGAGCAGTTCAAGAAGAATGGTTACACGCTGAATGCCGCGAATGAAATTGAAGGTTTCCTGTTCAACGGTAAAGAAGCCGAGCAGGACTACTACAAGACGCTGAAGTTTGAGTACGTGGATGGTGGCGGCTATTATCACTCGCTGCCGGGCGATCCGCTGCGCACATTTATCGACACTGCAGCGGAAGTACAGCGCGCGATGGGCTTCCAGAACGAAAAGGATCACCCAGAAGTTGCGCCGTCGCAGTTCGAGATCAACTACGGCTACGGCGATGTAGTCGCCGCTTCGGACCAGATCCAACTCTACAAGCTGATCTGCCGTCAGGTTGCAAACAACATGGGGTACACCGCAAGCTTCCTGCCAAAGCCGGTCGTCGGCGTGAATGGCAGCGGCATGCACACCAACGTTTCGGTGAGCAAGGGCGGCAAGAACCTGTTCTGGGATCCGAATGGCCTTGAGAAGGTCAGCTCGTTCGCGTGGGAGTTTGTGGACCGCATCCTCACAGCGGGCAATGACATCTGTCTGATCCTGAATCCAAGCGTCAATGCGTATCGCAGACTTGATCCGCACTTTGAAGCACCAAACCAGTTGAAAGCTTCGGCAATCGACCGTGGCTCCATGGTCCGCATTCCGATCGGCAACGAACGTAGCGCACGTATCGAAGTCCGTGCTGTTGCACCAGACGCAAATCCTTACCTCGTACTGCACTCAGTGTTCAAGACCGGCATCGACGGCGAGATCGCGAAGATTGAAAACCTCCGCCAGGCCCATCGCTATCTGCCGGATAACATCTACTCGGCGCTGGATCTGTTCCGGGCTTCTGCGTGGACCGGCAAGATGCTGGGCGACGACGTAAAAGAACGCTACGCGGAATTAAAGCAGAACTCCGCCGACCGCTGCCCACGGCTACTGGGAACTGTTGTGAAAGCTCCCGAAGTTCAGTTCCACCACGCGGTTTACAACCAGTTCCTATGGAACAATTTCTAGAAGGAATTGTCGCAGAGAACAAAAGCCCTGGCACTAATGCCAGGGCTTTTGTATTGCATATAAGGCTCATTTTTTCGTGCCCAACTGTTCTTCCGCTGCGACGGTTGGTTCGTCAAGAACGCTGAGGTAGGCGGACATTGTTGCGCCGCAACTCTTGTGGCAACGCAGGCAGACACGGCAACCGCAGGGGAGAACTCCACTCTTGCGCAAGCGGTCATGAGTTGCGGAGAGGTCGCCGCACGCACCGCGATTTGCGTCGTCAGCAGCCATGTCCCTAGGCTATGCGGCGCGTGATGGCCTCGTCTATGACCGTGATCACAGCGTCGATTGCAAAGCTACTCATCCGGGCCGGAATGATTTTCAGGAGAGAGGATGATCCCGTCGTCAGTGGTGGAAAACTTCTGTTCGCCTGTGGTCACCTTCGGTTTGGGAGCACCACGGTAGGCATAAATGATCGCTAGGAATGGTGGAGCGAGCAGTACTCCCCAGAATGGAAAGACAATGCCTAGCAAAATCGGAACAAAAAGCGATGCCAGGAATGGTACGCGATTTTGACGACGCATGAGTAAGGGCTGGAGGAGGAGCGCATCCATAACAGTGATGGCGGCGTACACTGCCAGGAAGCAAAGCCAGCTCCGGATGGGAGTGCGAATCAAGAGCATGGCCAAAGCTGGGCCAATCAGGGCAAGCAGCGGTCCGAAGTGCGGGATGAATTGGAACACCGCGGCGAGAATTGCCCAGAATGGTGCCCACGGGACCTTGAGCCACAGCAGGGCAGCGAGCCATAGCAGGCCCACGATCAGGGAGTCATAAAGCTGTGCGACAAGCCAGCGCCGCAAGGCTCCCAAGGTGAGGTTTGCATGATACTGAAACTGCATATCCTTCGTTCAATCCCTCTCAAAGCAATGCTACACTGTGAGTAAACCAGCCGGACATGTGAGAGTGCGATGAAATTTGGCGTGATTATCTTCCCGGGAAGCAATTGCGATCACGACGCGTATTGGGCGTTCAAGGAAGTTTGCGGTCAACCGGCGACACTACTCTGGCACGACTCGCACGATCTAGAGAACTCCGACGTTATTATTGTGCCCGGGGGCTTCTCATACGGTGATTATTTGCGCACGGGAGCAATTGCGCGCTTCTCTCCGATCATGCAGTCGGTAAAGCGCTTTGCCGATTCAGGCGGGCTGGTGATGGGCATCTGCAATGGCTTCCAGATTCTGTGCGAAGCGAGCCTCTTGCCCGGTGTACTTCTGCGAAACAAAACTTTGAAGTACATCTGCAAACCGGTGCACCTCCGTGTAGAGAATACTGCTACGCCATTCACGCATGAGCTGAAGACCGGCGATGTGCTCAAAATTCCGATTGGGCATGGCGACGGCAACTATTTTTGCGATGAGCCCACACTGGCACAACTGCACAAGAACGACCAGGTGATCTTCCGCTATGCAACACCAGCGGGCGATATTACGGAAGCGGCAAATCCGAATGGCTCGCTCGACAACATTGCGGGAGTTTGCAATGAGGGTCGGAACGTCTTGGGGATGATGCCGCATCCGGAGCGGGCCAGCGAAGAAGTGCTGGGCATGAAAGACGGATTGAAACTGCTGCGGGCGTTGGTCAACAGCACCGCCACAAAATAGAAAACGGATGCATTCACGTACTTCACATCCCGTAACGGCGATTCAGAGACGTCCGTTGACAGAAACCGAGCTCAACAAGCGCGACGGCGAGTTGTTGCATATTGTAGACAACTGGCTAACCAAGGCCGGCGAGCGCGGGGGCGAGCATATAGCGTGCCGCCCGGGATGCGCGCAGTGCTGTGTGGGAGTGTTTGCCATCGACCGATTGGACGCGCTGCGTCTGCAGCGTGGGCTCAACGCACTCGCAGATGTGGACCTGGATCGGGCTCAGCGGGTGTTACAGCGCGCGGCGGAGTCGCTGGAGCGGCATATCGATTTCTTCCCTGGCGACATGGAGACCGGCATTCTGGATGAATCGCAGGAGGCCGAGGAGATATTTGAGGAGTATGCAAACGACGAACCCTGCCCTGCCCTCGATCCTGAGACACAGACCTGTGACCTATACGCTCATCGGCCAATGACTTGTCGAGTTTACGGGCCACCGATCAGGAGCGAAGGCGGACTTGGAGTTTGTGAGCTGTGCTTCACGCATGCTAGCCCAGAAGAAATCGCCGAAGCCGAAGTTGTCTTGGAAGGTACCGAGGTAGAGGCCGCTCTGAATGTGGAGTTGGAGCGCACAACGTCGGGCGGCAACACAATAGTAGCCTTCGCTATCTTGGGAGCTTAGAGCCGCACAGAATTATCTTTAGCATCCGCTGAACAAATGAGGGCGACAATTTCGTCCTTGTCCTTTATTTCAAAACAGTCGTTCTGTTAGCACGCTCCATAGCTTCCGTAAGCTCGTTTCGGGCAGCGGCAAGCTCGCGACTCTTGCTCTCTATCTGCTCATTGAGGCTTCTGATCTCATCGTTCTTCTGGATGCGATTAGGATCGCCATATACGTTGGAGTTCCGAACGGAAGTTCTCTGCCTGTCGAGATCATTTACTTCATTTTGCAATAGCTGAAGACGTTGGTTGAGCTCTGTGACATGCCGCTGCTGCTCACGTGCGCGCTCGACATCCACTTGCTGGCCACGGTCGATCGGCTTGAGGGAGGCCGTCGAGATTGTAGCGGTTGGTGAGGGCTGCATCTGGGCGACAGGCAGGTCATCGTTGGTAATGACATGCTTGGACTTGGCATGCTTCGGATCATCACGCTGCGCGCGCGCCACATCTCCCAGCGACTGCGCCGCAAGCGGCAGAGCGCAAAGCAGCAAGAGCGCGACAAGTATCCATCTCATGAGAATCTCCAGCGTTGCAGAAATTCTATTCGACCTGCATCGGATCGGCTCGACTTTTTTGGCTACTCCCCACACTTTTGTAATGGCCGGAACCCTCGCCGACACTCAGGGAAGAAATGCTTCCTTGTTTACCACGTATGGCATTTTGCTGTAGTCGGAGCCTTCGAGCATATCGATAAGGCCCTGGATACAACGACCGGCCATACCTATCTTCGGGTCGGGAGAGAGGCGCGTAGCCGAGCCACCGCTGCTAAAGTGATGGAAAAGCCGACAGCGATCCTCGATGGCGGGATCGCGAAGCGGCGAGAAGGCTGGTAGCGGCTCAGTTTCGAAGACATCGAGCGCAGCTCCGGCGATCCAGCGCTCGCGAAGCGCCTTGGCTAACGCATTCTCGTCCACTACGGGGCCCCGAGAAGTATTGATGAGGTAGGCGGTCTTTTTCATTTGCTGAAGCCTGCGCTCGTTAAAGAGGTGCAACGTAGGCATCTTCGACTCGCCATCGCGCAGCAGCGGCACGTGAAGTGAGACGAAGTCAGCTTCACGCAGGCACTCGTCCAACTCGGCATATCGAATCCAACATTGACGTCGGGTAAGACCAAGTTGGTGACGCATATCCATCAATTGCTGGATAGAGGCAACAAACTTCTCGTTGCGGTACTCGGCGTCATAGCAGAGCACATTCATATCAAAGCCAGAGCACTTGGAAATCAGAGCTTGCCCAATACGTCCGGTGCCGATGACGGCGATGGCTTTGCCAGTAACTTCATCACCCAGAAACGGCAGAAATGGATGCCAGAAATCCCAGCGGTTTTCGCGCACGAGGCGCTCGCTGGACCAGAGCTTGCGTGAGACATCGAGCAGGATCGCGAAGGCGAACTCGGCGGTAGCGTCGGTGAGAACCTCTGCTGTGTTGGTGAAAGGAACCTTGTACTGGTTTGCGTCGGCGCGGCTGATGTTATCAAAGCCGACGGCAAACTGGGCTATGCCCTTCAGCGTTCCCTTCCCAGCCCGGAAGACCTCGACATCAATCTTGTCACGGAGAGTCGAGATCAGCCCGTCGATGCCGCTGGCGATCTTTTCCAAGAGCAGTTCGCGAGGTGGGGCGTCTGGACCAGGATAGACCTCAACCTCATAGCCCCGATTGCGCAGCAATTCCACAGCTGGACCGATGGCGCAAGTTGCAAAAACCCGAATCTTTCTATCTCCCAATTGCGAGTTCCCTCTCTTGTTCGATGAGAAGAGCCCGCCAAGACGGGCTCTTCGCTCCCCCGTCCCTGATGGAATTACTTCACGTTCTTCCCCGCCCACTCTTCGACGCGGTCCAGAGCCTTGCGAATGTTTTCCAGCGAATTAGCAATAGAGAAGCGCAGGTAACCTTCACCAAACGCTCCAAATGAGGTCCCAGAGAGGGCGGCGACACCTGCCTCATCTAGCAGAGCGTCGGCGAGCGGCTTGGATTTCCAACCAGTCGCGGTGATGTTGGGGAACATATAGAACGCTCCCTTCGGCACCAGGCAACTGAAGCCCTTGATGCGATTTATGCGTTCGGCAAAATAATCGCGACGCTTCCTAAACTCATCGTTCATCACTTTGACGGATGCTTGCGGGCCACAGATGGCTTCGATGCCTGCCTTTTGCGTGAAGCTGGCCGTACAGGAGTTTGAGTTGGTCATCAGGCGCGCAATCTGCTGCGCAAGATCCACACGCATGACGCCATAGCCCATGCGCCATCCGGTCATAGCATAGGTCTTGCTGAATCCATCGAGCAGGATGATGCGGTCGCGCAGGTCATCATAGCTAAACAGCGAATAATGCTCGCCTTCAAAGATGAGCCGCGAATAAATCTCATCGCTGAGAACCATTACGTCGGTGTCGGCGAGAATGGCGGCGATCTCCTCAATGTCCTGCTTGGTCATGACGCCGCCAGTTGGATTCTGCGGCGAATTGAGGATTATGAGCTTGGTGCGTTCGTTAATGAGGCTCTTGAGTTCCTTTGTGTCGAGACGAAATTCTCTATCTTCGCGAAGCTGGATAGGAACAGCCTTGGCGCCGAGTAACTCGATCATGGATTCGTAGATTGGGAAGCCAGGATTAGGGTAGATGACCTCGTCCCCCTCCTGCACAAGTGCCATGAGTGTGAAAAAAATAATTGGTTTGCCGCCGGGGACAACGACCACCTCATCCGGCGAGACCGAAGTGTGACGACTGGCAGCGACCTCATCAGCAATGGCCTTTCGCAGATCAGGAAGGCCCGCACTCGGTCCGTAGTGAGTAAAACCGTGGTGCAGAGCATCCACTGCGGCATCGACAATGTTGGCAGGCGTATCGAAGTCGGGCTCGCCAATCTCGAGGTGAACAATGTCACGGCCCTTTGCTTCCAGAGCTCGCGCCTTGGCCAGAACCTCAAATGCTGTCTCGGTGCCCAGTCGCGACATGCGCTGAGCCAAACGCAGTTCGATATGTAGTGCCTTGCTCATAAGAAATCCTCGCCTTCTGCAAACTGCCGTTTAGAATCCCGACCGCTCCGACGTGTATTTTCTTCAACTAAACGCGCTATTCTATCCCGGCTCGGGCCAGCACACCACCCCCGCGCAAAGAAAAAGCCTGCCGGAATGGCAGGCCGATAGATAACCTTCTGAACTAACCGTGGATTTCGCTCTCTTCGCCGGTTTCAGAACGGATGACCCTGGCGACGCGATAGGGCTGTCCGGAGTGTGGTTCGTGGAAATGGCGTACCTGTAACTCGCCTAGCAGGCCGAGTGCCAGCATCTGCACGCCAGCGACAAGCATGACCGCGCCAAAAACCATCATGGGACCGTGAGCGTCCATGACATTGAGGTTGCGAACTACTTTCTCGAAAACCATCCAAAGAGCGACGAGCATGCCAGTCCCAATTCCAGTCATACCGATGCCGCCAAAAAAATGCAGCGGACTCATCATGTACTTCAGCAGAAATCGGATGGTAATGAGATCGAAAAACACGCGAATGGTGCGCGAGATTCCGTAATGCGAAGTGCCACCCTCACGATCAATATTGACGATAGGGACTTCACAGATTTTGGCTCCGTACCAGGAGGCCAGCGCGGGGATGAAGCGGTGCAAACCCTCTCCGTAGAGCGGAATGTCTTCAATCAACTCGCGGGTGTAAGCCTTGTAAGTAGTGCCGAAATCATGAAGGTCCACACCGCTCAGCTTGGACATCGTCCAGTTAGCGCAGCGCGAAGGGATACGGCGCAACCACAGATTATCAACACGCTTCTCTCGCCAACCGCTAACAATGTCATAGCCCTCATTGAGTTTGGCAATGAATTTCGGGATCTCGGCAGGATCGTGCTGCAGGTCGCCATCCATGGCGATCACGAAATCGCCTTGGGCATGGTCAAAACCAGCAGCCAAGGCCGATGTTTGGCCGAAGTTACGGCGCAGTTTGACCACCACGACACGGCTATCAACAGCAGCGATCTGACTCAGCAAGGCAAATGTGGCGTCACGCGAACCATCATCGATGAAGACCAGTTCAAAGGTCTCGCCGACCTGCTCCATAACCGCCTTGAGGCGGTCATAGAGTTCGGTAACGCTTTCCTGCTCGTTGTGAAAAGGCACGACAACTGAATACTTAGGCACCTTATGATTATACCCCGATCAGGGCAAATCCAGCCTTGGAACCAGCCGCAATGGCAAATGGACAATCAGAATAGGTATTAAGATCACCAGAGATGCTGGCGGGCTTAGCAACGGTAAGAAATCGTGTAGCGTTGAGAACTCCCGACTTAAGATACGTCGAAGTACCGTGTGGTACCGCTTTCAAATCGCGCAAAGCGCGAAGTGTTTGGGTTGGTTATAATCGGACGTTCAGTTGGCACTCAGATTATGTCTTCTATCTCTCTTGTACAAAAGTTCGGATTGCATGCAGTCGCCGGGGAATACGCCGGAGCTGAAACGGTATTGAATTTTGGTTCGCCGGCATATGAGCTGGCAGCACTGCGCAACGGGTGCGGAGTGTTCGACTTGGGGTGGCGCGGGAAACTCGTGCTGAGCGGCGAGGACCGGGTCCGATGGCTGAATGGAATGGTCAGCAATAACACACGCGATCTTGTGCAGGATTCTGGCAATTACAATCTGGTACTGAACGCGCAAGGCCGCATCCAGGGCGATCTGATGGTATTCCAGCGTGGCGAGTTTTACGTGCTTGAGATTGAAGCGGGGCAGGTTGCAGGTATCCGCGAGTTTCTTGAGCGCTACATCATCATGGACGATGTCGAGATCGGCGACATCAGCACTGGATTGACGTCACTTGGCGTAGCTGGCCCGAATGCGGCAGAAGTACTGGCAAAAACTGGACTGAATCCGGCAGCCACGCGAACAGGGCAAGTGCTGGACGGAAGCTGGAACGGCATGGGCTTCTCTTTAGTGAGGGACCCGATAGAGGCACGTAACTGGTATGAGTTCTGGCTCGCGCCAGCAAACGTTGAAGCCTTCTGGAATGCGCTGGTAGGGGCTGGTGCGACGGCAGTGGGAGCTGAGGCGCTGGAGTGGCAACGAATTCTGTTGGGGCTGCCACGAGTGGGAGTGGATACCGGCGCTCGGGTATTGCCTCAGGAAACGGGACTTGAGATTGCGTTGCATCACACCAAGGGCTGCTACATTGGTCAGGAGATTGTAGAACGCATTCACTCGCGTGGACAGGTACACCGTAAGCTGGCAGGACTGATTCTAGGGGGTGCCTTGCCACTCACCGGAAACAAGATATTGGCTGGCGAAAAAGAAGTTGGCGAGATAACCAGCGGCGCGGAGATGGTAATAGATGGTGTACGCCGATGTGTGGCGCTGGGTTATGTGAGACGGGAGGCGATCCCGGAGAGCGCAAATACGCCGAGTGAGGAAGTAAGCGTGGGTGGAATCCCCGCCAGAATTACGGCACTGCCGTTTCAGTTGTAGCAATCAAATCTCTTGCATGAGCGGATTGAGTGAAATGGAAAAAGAAAAGAAGCCAGAGTTTGTAGTAACCGATCGCCGAAAGTTCAACGTAGATGGAGCACCCAGACCAGACGCTCCTGTGGAAGTGAAAGCCGAGCCCGCACCGATGCCAGAAGTTCCGGCGGCAAAGAGCGTGATGGTCGAGCCTTCGCCAGCGGTGACCAAACCGGAGACTACCAAGTCAGCGCTCGCTCCAGAGCCGACGTCAGAAACCGGGTACAACGGCGACAACGAGCGCACCGAATTCGGCGGCCAGAAAATGGAGTTCATTCATTTACTGGATATGCTGGTACAGACCGCAATGATGTATGCGGGCGCAATGGAGACCGGCACGGAACGGCGGGTGGATATTGTTGGACTGCGTCAGATGATCGACCTGATCAGCGTATTAGAGCAGAAGACCAAGGGCAATCTGACGGAGCAGGAACAGGCGATCTTGACGAATACTGTCTTCCAACTCCGAATGACCTACATGGAAATTGTAAATATGATCGACAAGCAGGCTCTCAAAAGCGTGCCTGGCGCCCCAGGAGCTCCGCGCAAGTGAAAAAAGGCACGGTGACAGTGCTGGGCAGTGCTACTTCGATGGGGGTTCCCACGATTGGGTGCGCCTGCGCGGTGTGCCGCTCCACTGACCCGAAAGATCGCCGGACGCGACCCTCCGTAATGGTGGAATGGGAGGGACACAGGATTATCATCGACAGCGGTCCTGACTTCCGCGAGCAGGCGTTGCGCGAGGGGATTAACCGGCTGGACGCGGTGCTGTACACGCACGGACATGCAGACCACATCCTCGGGCTGGACGACCTGCGTCCGCTGACCTATCCGCGGGTGACAGGCGGAGTGCGGCTGCCATTGTACGCACGGTCGGAAACCGCTCGAATTCTGCAATCAATGTTTAAGTATGTCTTCGATGACAATTACAAATACGGTGGGCTGGCGAAAGTTGAACTGCGGGAGATCAGCGAGCCATTTGAGTTGCTAGACTTGAGAGTGGTCCCGATTCCGGTCATGCACGGCGACACGGAGATCATCGGCTACCGCATCGGACGTTTTGCATACCTCACGGACTTCAGCGGAATCCCAGAGAGTTCGATGGCGATTCTCGGTGGTGTAGAAGTTGTTTTTCTCGATGCACTGCGGCACGAGCCGCATCCTACGCACTCAACAGTGGCGAATTCGCTGAAGCTTGCGGCGCGCATTGGAGCAGCACACACATATTTCACCCATATCAGCCATGATCTCCCGCACCAGGCAACGAACGAGACGCTGCCGCCGGAGGTGCGACTGGCATACGACGGCTTGCGCATTGAAGTCGATTTGGAGAGCTGAACGCGTGCAGGTATTCGAATCACTCGAAGAGATTCCGCCAGACTTTGGATCCACGGTAGTGAGCGTCGGCAACTATGACGGCATCCATCGTGCGCATCAGCACCTCATCGAAGCGATACGCACGCGCGCAGTGGAGCTAAACGCACGCTCGGTTCTGGTGACTTTCGACCCACATCCAGCTCGGATTCTGAGACCACATGGTGGGCCGCCGCTGATTACTCCAGTAGCGCGCAAGATGGAGATACTGCGGGATTGCGGAGTGGATGCGGTTGCGGTGATTCCCTTCAATCGCGACCTTTCGATGATGCCGGCCTTTGAGTTTGCGGAAGAGATTCTTTCCAACCGGTTGCACGCGATTGAGGTCCACGAGGGATTCAACTTCCGCTTTGGCCACAAAGCAGAGGGTGACATACAGCGGCTGCAGGAGTTCGGGCGCAAACTGGGCTTTGCAGTAGTGGCTCATGAACCGCTGCGATGGGGCGATCTTGTCATCAGCAGCAGCAATGTACGCGCCGAAATGCTGGGCGGCAGAGTAGAGGCGGCTCGTCACCTGCTAGGGCGAGTGTTCAGCATGGACTCCACACCAGGGCGCGGACGTGGATACGGAACGAAGTACACGGTGCCGACTGTGAACCTGGCGCGATACGATGAGTTGACTCCGGCGTTTGGCGTCTATGTGACCGAGATGCGAATCAATGGCGAGGAGTTTGAATCCGTCACCAACGTGGGGAACCGGCCAACATTCGGAGCCGACTCCTATGCGATTGAAAGTTACATCCTGCATTTCCATCCGATTGAGCTCACGGCTGAAACGCCAATTCGCTTGAGCTTCTTGCACCGTCTGCGTGGAGAGATTAAGTTCCCTAGCGTAGAGGCATTGAAAGAACAGATAGGCAAGGACGTGTTAAAAGCGCAGCGATATTTCCGTTTACGCGATGCGCTGCAACGGCACTGATTCGTTACTCCATTGGATCGAAGGGCGGCGCAATGCTGCCTCTTTGCGTTTCAATCTGAACCAGAACAGTGGAAGCCAGCACCAGCAGTATTCCAGCAACTTGAACTTTTCCAAGCAATTCCCCAAGAGCAAACGCAGCAATCAGAATTGAGAAAACAGGCTCAAGGCAACTTGTAACAATCGCGCGTGTCGCATCGAGATGATGCAGTCCTGCAAAGTATAGAGAGAATGGGATGAGGATTGACGTGATCGAGAAAATGGCCATGAATATCCACTGAGAGCGGACGTAATGTGCGGCGACAACGGTCCAAGGAGGATTAATAAAGAGCCACCCGGCGGCTGCTCCGGCCAGCGCCCAAGCTTGCACCGTCCAGCGGTCATGAACCTCGACGAGGTGGCGGCCGAAGACATTGTAGAAGGCGAACGCAACCGCAGCGACGAGGGCAGCGATCACCCCGATAAGGTCAAAACGAATCTGCCCGGGAACAATGGCGAGCCAAGGAAAACGAGCGGATTGACTGACGACTCCGATGGCCAGCACGGAACCAAGCACTGCGACGATGACTCCAGTGATTCGAGAAAAGGTCGGAGGCTGAATTTTTCGCCCAAGCATCCAGACAAGAACAAACACCGGTGCGAGATATTGCAGAATGATGGCTGTGGCAACACTGGTGCGCTGAATGGACAGATAGTAGAAGTAGTTTGAGGCGGCAATTCCGAGAGTTCCAAAGATGACGCAATCGCGGATCTCACGTGGTTGCATGCGCATGGATGCGCGGCCCCGCGCCATGAGGAGTACAGGAAAGAGCACGCAAGCGGCAAAGGTGGTGCGGCTTTGCGCCAGCATAACCGGAGGGACAATCGGCACAACAACTCCGAAGAGTTTAAGCCGTGAGGTGAAGACGGCCCGACCCAAAGTCGCAGAGATGGCCCAGAAAAACGCAGCGCCGCCAATACAGAGATAGCCAACTATCGGCGATGGAAGAAAGACGCTTCGGCGAGCGCTCAATCGACGTACTCGATTTCGGCGCTGATTTCTGCGGTCTTGGCTAGCATCTGCGAGACCGAGCAGTACTTCTCCTTGGAAAGACGAACCGCGTCTTCCATCGCCTTTCGAGAAACGGAAGAACTGATGCGATACACGAGTTTGATAGCCGTGAAAACCCGAGGAGGCTCCTCAGCCCGCTCGGCCTGGGCATGGACTTCCAGCAAGGAGAACGACTCGCGCTTCTTGCGCAGAATAGTAGTCACATCACTTGCGGTGCAGCCGCAGAGCCCGATCAGGACGAGTTCAAGTGGGCTGCTACCTACCTTCGGCTCGCTTGCATCGGTGACAATGGCGTGGCCGCTCGTGGCGACTCCGACAAATCGATCTTCGGTAACCCAGGTTGCACTGGCCTGCACGGAGCACTCCCTCTAGCGTCGATTGTCCGTTTGCGGCTCGGGATGAATCAGCACGCGAAACAATTGCGGCGCTTCCAACTTGAACTGAATCTCCAAGGCGGTCTGCACGTCATGAACACGCGAGAGCGGGAGATTATCCTGCATGGTTACGTGGCACGAGAGAAAAATGTGTTCGCGCACTCGCTTGAGGATAATCTCGTGCACATCAACCACGTCAGGAAACTTGGCCCCGATCGCTTTGAGCCGCTCCACGAGATCATCGTCCCGTAGGATTTCATCGCTGGTCTCAATGGTTGCAGGCTCACTCTCAATATGCGTGAGGATCGATGTGATCTCAGGCACATGGGCACGTATATCTGCTTCGAGTGCGGTCACGCGATCATGGGCAGCAATGAGGAGCATGTTCTCGTCAAGTTCAACATGCAATTCAACGTGAATGTCACCCTCGAGGTCTTGCACACTGATGTCGTGGACCATTAAGTTGTTTCGTAAAGCGGCGGCGCGAATCCTGTCAAAAGTGCTTTCGGTAATGACCTCGCGCGGAACAGCGTTTACGAGTACATCAGAATCGCCGAGCAAGTGGTGAATGCGTTGGCGAACCTGTGACACCACAACATCCGATGCCTGAAAAGTAACGTTGCGTCCCAGACCCACTGAGACATCGGCAAAATAGCGGCTGCCAGCCTTCCGAATGCGGACGCGCTCCACTTCGAGGACTCCTGGGACGCTGCCGACCTGGGCAATGAGTTCATTGCGTACACCGGTTGGCGCAGCGTCCAGTAAAGCATCCAAGGTCTCGCGGGCAAGACGCCAACTCACCCACATAACGATGCCTGCAACACAAAGCGCGGAAATCGGATCGGCCTTAGCCAGCCACGGCACGTGGTAATGGCGTCCGGCCCATACAAACGCCAGGCCCACGATCACAACCGAACTGGACCAGATGTCAGTCGCGAAGTGGAGCGCATCAGCCTGCAAGGCCTGACTGTTATATCTATCGGCAACGCGCTTGAGCGAGCGTGAGCGCCAGTAGTCAAGCACGATTGAAACGCCCATGACCACGACGGCCCATATCGTTGGCTCGATCTCTACATCGTGAAAAAAAAGGCGATGGATAGCCTCATAGACGATCCATACACAAGTCGTAAGCAGGAGCCCCGTCTCGATAAATGCGGAGAAGTTCTCAATCTTGCCGTGCCCATACTGGTGATCAGCGTCAGCGGGCTTGTCACTGACGCGCACGGAAAACAGGGTCACGACAGCGGCAACGAGATCCAGTGAGGAGTGTAGCGCCTCGGAGAGAATACCCAGGCTGCCACTCAGGAGACCTATAACGAACTTAAAGACAGTGATGACGATCGCAACCAAAACGCTGTTGCGCGCGACTCGCTGCTTTTCTGCGCGCATGAGCTCAGGATTGATTGCCGTGCCGACCATGCAAGAAGCTTACCGTGGTCGAACAACGATGCCAAGCGCGCTCAACAATTTCCTTATAGAGTGGCAGGATGTGCCCGGATCAGGACTCTCTCATCTGGGAAAGCTGTTACTTTCTGCCCCAATAAACACCGGCAACGCCAAATGTATACGGCGTGTAGTTAACCTCACGAAAACCGGCACCCTTCATGCGGTCGAGCATCTCCGGTGGCTGAGGAAAGCGGGCAACACTGGCAGGAAGGTATGCGTATGGACCACGAGTACCGGATATCATGGACCCAATGGCAGGCAGTACTCGACGAAAGTAGAAGCGATAAAACTTGCCGAGAAGACCGCGGGGCTCCCCGAAATCGAGGATTGCGACTTCGCCATCTGGGGCAAGCACACGGTGGATTTCGCGGAGGCCAGCGTCATAGTTGGCCAGGTTACGAAAGCCGAAAGCCGAGGTGACGAGGTTAAAGCGAGCATCGGCGAAAGGCATTTGCAGAGCGTCAGCCTCCACCCACTGAAGTGATAGCTTGAGGCTCTTCTCAACGGCACGGCAGAGCATCGGGTGAGCGAAATCAGCGCCGACAATGGACGCTCCATTCGCACCAGCCTGACGATAAAGCGCAAAGGTCATGTCCCCGGTTCCGCAGCAGAGGTCAAGAACCGACGCATCGGCGCTCCGTAGTATCTGGCGGAAGCGCCGCGCGGTGCGCCACCACCAGTACCGATCAACATTCAGCGAGAGAACGTGATTGAGCAGGTCGTAGTGTGGAGCAATCGAGGAGAACATCTGGCGCACGGCATTGGCTGCCGCCTTTTGGTCCTGTGCCGGCTCAACGCGAGCACCCAACGTCGAGCTCTGCGATTTCTCCGGTACCTGCTTTACTTCGTCCATCTGATTCATTCCTGAGATTCCTACAATTCGAACTTCAACTCGCGGCCTACGCCTGTGAAAGACTCCTGAGCTCCTCTACCACTTGCAACACGGCTCGTTCAGGAACATCGGTGACAATGTCTACATGGCCGATGTCGTGCGGAAGTACAAAATGCACCTGCCCGTCGAGTGTCTTCTTGTCACTGGCCAAGCGGCGGAAAATCGACTTCGGACGGACCTCCACTTTGGGCAACGGAGCGTAGGCCAGCACAAGACTGATGATGCGCTGCGCCGAAGGCAATGACGTTCTGTGCATGCCAACCGCGATCATGGCCGCGGCCACCATACCCCAGGCAACCGCTTCTCCATGAAGAAAGACCTTGTAGCCGGTTTCGGCTTCCAACGCATGGCCAATGGTATGTCCGAAATTGAGAATTTTACGCAGACCATGCTCTTCTTCATCCTGTCCCACCACGTCTGCTTTGACGCGAACGGACTCCGAAATCAGCCACTCCAGCGAGCTTGGGCGCTTGGACAGCACGGCCTCACGATTCTGCTCCATGAATTCAAAAATTCTGGGGTTGTAGATGACTCCGGCTTTTAGCGACTCATACAGCCCTGAGCGGTATTCGCGCTCAGGCAATGTATTAAGCACCTGAGGATCGACAAGGACTAACTCGGGCTGCTTGAAGGTCCCGATGAGGTTCTTGCCAACTGTTAGGTTAACGCCAGTCTTGCCGCCAACAGACGAATCCACCTGCGCCAAAAAAGTGGTGGGAATTTGCACAAAACGGATTCCCCTCATGTAGATGCTGGCAAGGAAGCCAGTCACATCGCCCACGACTCCGCCACCGAGAGCGACCAGTACGGTGTTGCGGTCCGCCTTCAGTTTGACGAGCTGAGTGGAAAGCCCCTCAACGGTCGAAAGTGTTTTGCGACGCTCGCCATCAAGCATCTCAATGAAGTCCACTCGCGCGCTGTCTGAAGCAAAGGAATCCTGTAAAGACTTGCCCCAATGTTTGCGAATGGGTGCCGAGGTGACGATCACAAAATGTTTCGCAGTAGGCAGGGCATCACGAATATAGGTGGCCGCCGAACGCAGCAATCCCGCCTCGATAAGTACCTCGTAGGTTTTAGTCCGGGTTTTAATCTCTATGCGAATCAAGATTCCATCTTATCAGCCATGATGATGGGTGGTCACCGAGGAGGTAAGGATTTCAAGCATTGCTTAGTTAGGTGTAGCATGAACTTTCGTTATGAATTCTTCTTACGATTTCATTGTTGTAGGTGCTGGCATTGCCGGCCTACGCGCCGCAATTGAGTTGAGTCGCCATGGCACGGTGCTCTGCCTGTCTAAGCGCGAACTTACGGAATCCAATACACAGTATGCACAGGGCGGAATCGCCGTGGCATTGGGTCCCGACGACTCGCCGGAAATTCATCTGCGTGACACGCTGGCAGCGGGCGCTGGACTGGTCAACGAAGAAGCCGCTCGAACGCTGGTCACAGAGGGGCCTACGCGCGTTCTCGAACTGCTCGACTGGGGCGTCCGCTTTGACCGCGATGAGCACGGACAATTGGCATTCACTCGCGAGGGCGCACATTCACGCGATCGAGTGCTGCACGCAGACGGAGATTCTACCGGCCGGGAGATGGGCAGAACCCTTTATGTACAAGCCAAGTCGCTAGGCAATATTGAGATGGGCGAATTTGGATTCTGCCGCGACTTGATTCTACAGGATGATCGCGTAGTTGGAGTGGAAGCTCTGCACGACGATGGACGAGTGGAGAAGATCATGGCCCGCGCAGTGCTCCTGGCAACGGGCGGAGCGGGCATGGTCTATGCCAACACCACAAATCCCGAGGTCGCCACAGCAGACGGCGTTGCAATGGCATGGCGCGCCGGTGCGGAGCTCAGCGACATGGAATTCATACAGTTCCATCCTACGGCGCTTTACGTGAAAGGTGCTCCGCGATTCTTGATCTCTGAGGCAGTGCGTGGTGAGGGTGCGTTCCTTCGCAATGATCAACGTAAGCGCTTTATGCCGGACTACCATGAACTGGCGGAGCTCGCGCCGCGAGACGTGGTGGCGCGAGCAATTCATCGGGAGCTGGAGCTAAGCACGTCCGCCGATCCAATGGTGTTTCTGGACGTTACCCACCTGGAGGGCGAGAAGCTCAAAGCACGCTTCCCACGCATCTACCAGACTTGCAAAGAGTACGGGCTAGATATGTCCCATGATCTGATACCAATTCGCCCTGCAGCCCACTACGCCATGGGCGGCGTACGGACGGATCTGGATGGGAGGTCTTCGCTGGCAGGGCTATACGCGGCAGGAGAGGCAGCCTGCACAGGAGTCCACGGAGCCAACCGGTTGGCCAGCAATTCTCTACTTGAAGGGCTGGTGTTCGGCGCGCGCGCGGCAGTCGCGATGGCTGAAGAAAGCGCGCCTGCCAAACTGGGCGAGAGTCACACACCCACAGAGATGAGTTCTGGCGCGGGCAATGCCGAGACACTGCGTCAAGAGTCTAGGCAGTGTATGGAGGCCAATGTCGGAATAGTGCGCAATGCCGAACGGCTACAGAGTGCGGTGAGCAGCCTGGAGAACATACTCGCCTCCCTGCCTGAATCAAGTGACCGAGAGCACGCCGAAGCGCGCAATATTGCAGAAAGTGGATTGGCAATTGCTCGTTCTGCACTCGCCCGGACAGAAAGCCGCGGCGCACACTTTCGTAGCGACCATCCGGTGAAGGACAATGCGAGATACCTCAAACATTCGGTTTTAAAGGGCAAGCAAGTCCACTTTGAATAGGACTGGTCAGGATCAGAGTGAGTTTTGCACGGCGTTCAAGCGAGACTCTTGGCGAATCTGCGAGTGGCTGGTATGATTGCGAAGTACGGAAGTAAACCACCCAGGTTTGTGGGGCTATAGCTCAGCTGGGAGAGCGCATCGTTCGCAATGATGAGGTCGTCGGTTCGATCCCGACTAGCTCCACCAAAGAATCAACAATTTCCGATTCTCAATCCACACATTCTGAACATTAAATGACTTCGCTCGGTCGCTGCTCCGTCAGAGCAGACCGACCGAGCCTCTGTTCCGGTCATGAACGCTGCCCAGCAGCCAGAGGTCGCAGAATAATCATTAGCAGGACGAAGCCGATCAAACCAAGCATGCTGGTTAGACGAGCAACTTACGAGTAAGTTAGCGAATTCTGAAAAACGCTCAGTACTACTTTGCAGAATGTGCTCGGCAACGCGAAGAAGCTGGCCGCAAAGACCGCAAATAGAGAATTCCCCAAACGCAATGCTCACGCATCACATTATGGAAGCGACATTGCCTGCACCTCCTGGCATCACGCACATAAAGCGTCCGTAGTCATGTGCGCAGATTGCCACAAACTCTGGAAGATGAATGTTCCGGGCGCAGCGCAGTAGATTTATTTCATCTGGAAAACCGAAAGCTCACTCCAACCTCGCAAAGTAAGCGGATCGGAGTAAGCTTTCAGTGTTTATCTTCCCTGCTCAATTATTCGTCGCTGTCCTTGAGTTTGCTGATAACGGCGAAATCCTCGAGAGTGGTGATGTCGCCTTTGACCTCTCCGCTGGTGGCGAGTTCACGAAGAAGGCGGCGCATGATTTTGCCGGAGCGCGTCTTTGGCAGTTGATCGCTGAAGCGGATGTCATCGGGTCTGGCCATGGCCCCGATTTCCTTCGTAACCCAGGCGCGAAGCTCTTCCTTGAGCGTCGGAGATGGGACATATCCCCCTTCCAGGGTTACGAAGGCCGCAACGGCTTGGCCCTTGAGATCATCGGGACGACCGACTACGGCTGCTTCGGCCACCTTCGGGTGGGCGACAAGCGCGGACTCGATCTCCATGGTGGAGAGGCGGTGACCGCTTACGTTGAGCACGTCATCGACGCGGCCCATGACCCAGATGTATCCATCTTTGTCGATGCGTGCGCCGTCTCCAGTGAAGTAGACGCCTGGAATGTCTGACCAATACTGCTTCACATAGCGATCCGGGTCACCGTAGATGGTGCGTAGCATGGCAGGCCAAGGCTTCTTGATGACGAGATAGCCACCGGAACCGAGAGGAACTTTTTCGCCTCCACGGTCAACCACTTCGGCGATGATTCCCGGAAATGGCTTGGTTGCAGAGCCTGGTTTGGCGGCAATTGCACCGGGGAGCGGCGTAATCATGATGCAGCCAGTCTCCGTTTGCCACCAGGTATCGACGATGGGGCAGCGCGATTTGCCGATGACTTCGCGATACCACATCCAAGCTTCTGGATTGATGGGCTCGCCGACAGTCCCGAGCAGCCGGAGGCTACTGAGGTCGTGGCGATCGGGATATTGATTGCCCCACTTGATGAAGGTCCGGATAGCGGTTGGCGCGGTGTAGAGAATGCTGACCTTGTACTTCTCGACAACCGCCCAGAAACGGTCCATGTCCGGGAAGTTCGGAGCGCCTTCGTACATCACGTTGGTTGCGCCATTCTGCAACAGGCCATAGACGATGTAGCTGTGTCCGGTAACCCAGCCAATATCGGCGGTGCACCAGAAGATGTCATTGTCCTTGAGATCGAATATCCACTTGGAGGTGATGTAGGTCCCGACGGAGTAGCCGCCAGTGGTGTGAACGATGCCCTTGGGTTTTCCGGTAGAGCCGGAGGTGTAGAGGATATAGAGCGGATCCTCGCTATCCAGATGCGCGGCCGGGCAGTGTGGCGCGGCCTTGGCGACCAACTCGTGCCACCACTGGTCGCGGCCGGCCTGCATGTTGACCTCGGCTCCGGTGCGCTGATACACGACCACGTGTTTGACAGTAGGACAGTTGACCAGCGCTTCATCGACAGTACCTTTGAGGGGAAACTGGGTGCCACGACGGCGAGCAAAATCCTGAGTGACAACAACGGTTGCCTTCTGATCGTTCACTCGATCAACGATGGCGTTGGCAGAAAAGCCTCCGAAGATGACCGAGTGCACCGCGCCGATGCGGGCGCACGCAAGCATGGCTATGGCAAGTTCAGGCACCATGCCCATGTAAAGCGTGACACGATCACCTTTGACTACGCCAAGCCCTTTCAGGACGTTGGCAAAGAGTTCAACATGCGCGAGCATTTCAGCATAGGTGAGGGTACGGGTATCGCCGGGTTCACCCTCCCAGAGAAATGCGATTTTATCGCCGTGACCAGCGATGACGTGGCGGTCGAGGCAGTTGTAGGAGATGTTGATTTTTCCGCCGACAAACCACTTTGCCCAGGGCGCGTCCCATTCAAGAACCTTGGTCCACGGCTCAAACCAATGCAGTTCCTTGGCAACTCCTGCCCAGAATGCTTCGGGATCCGCGGCGGCTTCAGCGTAGATGCGTTCGTACTCTTCCAGACTCTTGATATGAGCCTTGGCACTGAATTCCGCAGAAGGCGGGAAAACGCGGTTTTCCTGCAACATCGAATCGATATTGACGCCATGCGCTAAAGGTTCGTTGGCCATTGCGTGTTCATTCCTCCGTAAAAGGCGGGGCTTGCGCCCCGCGTGAAAGATTGTCAGTCCGACCAACCGCGAGAAGTATCGCGGCTACTGTTCCATCGTGGAAATATCACCGATCTCTTGCCCGGTCTCTTTGGCCTTCAGGTAGCGCCGCATGATTTTGCCAGAACGCGTCTTTGGCAACTGTGTCACGAACTCGAGATGCGAGGGCGTGGCAATGGGACCAAGTTCGCGACGTACATGTTCAATCAGCGCAGCAGAAAGTGTGTCACTAGGAACTTGACCGGCGCGCAACATGACGAAGACCTTGATGCATTCTCCCTTCATCGGATCTGGAATACCGATCGCCGCAGCCTCGCCGACGGAGGGATGCGAGACCAGAGCGGACTCTACCTCGGCAGTGCCGATGCGATGGCCGGCTACGTTCAACACGTCATCGGCACGTCCGAGGACTGCGATGTAACCATGCTCGTCCTTGATCGCAACGTCGCCTGTAACATAGGCTCCCTCAATCTGCTTCCAGTCGCGCTCGTAGCGAGGATTATCGTTCCATGCAGTCCGCATCATGTGCGGGAACGGTCCCTTGAGAACCAGTCGTCCACGCTCGTTAACGCCGACGGACTTGCCCTCGGCATCAACAACATCGGCGATGACGCCTGCGAGAGGAATGCCCGCTTTACCAGTGCGGTAAGGCATCGTAACGGGAGTTCCCAGCGTAGGCCCTGCAAGTTCGGTCTGCCACCAGTTGTCGACCACATAGCCCCACTTGCCATCACCGGCAAGATAGGTCTGTGCCCAGTGCCACGCCTCTGGATTCAGAGGCTCGCCGGCGCAGGCAATGACGCGCAAGGAGGTGAGATCATGAGCGGCAGGAAGGTGCTCGCCATAGCGCATGAACATGCGAATAGCTGTGGGCGCGGTAAACATTTTGGTCACGCCGTAGCGCTCGACGATCTCCCATGCTGTTCCGGGATTGGGCCAATCAATCGCTCCTTCACGGAAGATTGTAGTGACCCCGGCGCAGAGTGGGCCATAGACGATGTAGCTGTGGCCAACCACCCAGCCAATGTCAGAGGTGCACCAGAAAAGATCGCGCGGATTCACATCGAAGAACGTGCGTAGGTGGTAGGTGATGCCAACCATGTATCCGCCGTGAACGTGGACCACGCCCTTGGGACGCCCGGTGGTACCGCTGGTGTAGAGAATGAATAGCGGATCCTCGGCATCCATCTCCTGGGCAGGAGACTCGGAAGAGAACTTGAGAAGATCAAAATAGTTCACTTCGCGTTTACTCTTCGCCTCGTACTTTTCTGAGCCCCGGGGCACAACAATGACATGCTCTATTATGTCGAGGCCATCAATCGCTTCATCGACGATGGGCTTGAGCGGCACGAGTTTGCCGCGGCGCACGCCCGACTCACCAGCGATAATCACCTTTGCCTCGGCGTCGGTGATGCGGTCACGCAACGCAGTGTGGCCTAGTCCAGCGTAGACGACGGAGTGAATGGCGCCAACGCGAGCGCAAGCTAGCATGGACACAACGCCCTCAATGGTCAGTGGCATGTAGATGACGACGCGGTCGCCCTTGCCAACCCCGAGCGATCGAAGACCATTGGAGAAGCGACACACCATGCGATAGAGCTGACCGTAGGTAATTACACGCTCAGAACCGTCTTCACCCAGCCAGATGTATGCGACCCGATTGAAACGATCACTCTTGGCATGGCGGTCCAGGCAACTGAGAGTGATGTTTGTCTTACCGCCGACAAACCATTTGTGGTGAACGCCATCCCATTCACGTACCTTGTCCCACTTCTTGATCCACGTAAAATTGGCAGCCTCGGCGGCCCAGAAAGCCTCCGGGTCTTGGATGGAACGATCATACTCAGCCTTGTAATCCTTGACGTTCGCATCACGCGTGACAATCGATGGTGCGTCATAGGAAAAAGATGGAGAGATAACTTCTGGTTTTGCTGGACTACTCATTCAAAACCCCCTAGCAGGATTTGTAAGAGAATCGGGATTAAGGATTTCTTGTGGCTAAAATCGGTCTTCGTTACCCCAAGACAGACCAACCAATATCACCTGTACGACTCGAACGTGCCCGGCATCATATCAGATTCAAGTGAAATACATCGGGCCGGAAGGAATTTGCGATCCTTTCCGGCCTTGGACCCAGGCTCTACGACGCAACGGCCTTGACAGCTCCCGAAACTCGCACTGGGACGCTCGGGCGTTTGGCTGCAAATTCGCACGCCAGCGCGACCAGGGCCAGAGCCGCCGCTGTATAAAAGGCCATCTGGTAGTTGTGGTACCTGTCATACATCGTGCCGGCAATACGCGAGGCAAAGTAGCCGGCGAATCCCCATGCACTGAACAGCATGCCGTAATTGATACCGGCGTTCTTGGTCCCCCAGAAATCTGCGGCGGTCGCGGCATTGACCGAGAGTTGAGTGCCGTAGCACCAGTAAACGATGAAGACCATCACGTACAGCGCCGAAACATTGCCTCCAACCAGGTAGAGCACAGGCATGGCAACCATTGAAATAGCGATCATCAGGCGCAAAACATTCAACCTTCCGAGTACGTCAGAAACCCAGGCTGACAGAATGCGTCCTGAGGCGTTGCCTACGGCTCCAACGACTAGTCCCATGGTGGCCAGCGCCGCGCCGGTAATGCCGACGCTCTTAGCGAATGGCACCAGTTGGCTGATGACCATCAGTCCAGCCATGCACCCTAGGGCGTAGCCAGCCCACATGAGGTAGAAGGCCGGCGTACGCAGGACTTCGGTGGGAGTGAAATCATAGGTGCTGGCTGCCGCCTTCGTTGCTGCAGGAGTCCAGCCGGCAGGCTTGTATCCAGCGGGCGGATTTCGCATAAACAACGCCCCGAATACCGTCATGACCAGGAAAATGCCGCCCAGGATCATGAATGTGGTGTGCACGCCATACGCCGGAATGAGCTTCAGATTGGCTAAGGGCCCGAAGATCGCCGACCCGGCGCCGTAGCCACCTACTGCCAGCCCAATCGCCAGTCCCCGCTTATCAGGAAACCACTTCGCCATCACTGGAATGGGGGTGGCATAGCCGAAGCCGTTGCCCAGGCCTCCAATCACTCCGAAGCAGATATACAAGTAGTTGAGACTGGTTGTGTAGGCGCAGAGGAAGAAACCAAGACTGACCAGGACACCCCCAATCAAAGATATCCACAACGGCCCGTACTTGTCCTGCAGCCGCCCAGCGACGATGAACGAGAGCGCAAAAACCACCACCGCAATGCCAAACACTGCGGAGGTCTGTACTCTTTTCCACCCAAACTCCTTCTCTAGAGGAGCAACAAAGACGCTCCACGCATACAGTGTTCCCAGAGCGAGGTTCATCGAGAGGCCGCCCACAACTCGCCACCAGCGATTGATGTGGGAGGGTATAGCGTCGGCAGTTGCCATTCCTTTCCTCCTAGTGCTGTTTGTAAGAACATTTCAAGAGAACGGACATTGCACCTTGCACAAGACCTGTCCAAGTGATCGAAATCAACTGCTATGGTTTACTAAACAGCGGCTTTCCAACCGGCAAGACGTCTTTGCCATACACTTGGAGGAAAACTGCGTGCGCCATCATGTAAAGTGCCAGCCCCGCGCAGACGATTAAATCAATCGCAGTGATGGTCAGCACCGACTTCATTCCTTGCAGGAACACAAAATCGAGCCCAATGAACCCGAGCAACAGAGTCAAGAAGGTCAGGGTCATTGCCATGTGTACTGCCAGAGAACCGATGAACATGATCGCCGTATAAACGGTGTAGGCGAGCAAGAAATAACCAATGTCGGTCGCGGTGATTTTCAGAGGTCCACCGATGACGGAATTCGGTAAGCCCTGTAAATTTAGGATCAGAAAAATGAAGCCAAGTGCGAGCCAGAACGCTCCGTAAGCGGTAAATGCACTGTAGCCAAAATTATTTCCCGCCTTGAACTCCTGAAATCCTGCAACCAGTTGTGCACCACCACCAAACATCAGTGCGGTACAGAAAACGACACCGCTGCCGCACCAGCCCAAATTGTGGAATTGAAGTAAAAGTGTGGTGATACCAAAACCGGCCAATCCCACGACCGCTGGATTTCCATGTGGCTGAATGTCCATCGATTCCTCCCCTCGGTTTTGAACTGAACATCTACAAGGCAAGAAGTTCAAAGGAGTCGCGCCTAACACTGCGCAACACCAAGACATCTTGCTGCCTATATTGCTCCGTTATGATCCGAAAACTCGGTATTGCCATCCACATGTGGCCTGTAACCCAGAATCATTCACCCCTGACTGTTCTGGAAACCACAAATCAGAAACGATCTCACTTGATCTCAAGGGCATGACACGAAAAAAGACATGCAGAGAGAACAAGCCATGCTATCGACTATCGAATGACATTTGGGTCTCGTGAATCAACAAATGCCAGTTTCTTATTAGGTATAAATAAAGGCACGCTAATCTGGAGGAGAGCTCACCAAATCTCCCAAAAAACGAGTACCTGAAGGCTGGCGAAGAACTGTATGCTGAATTCCACTTTTTGGCAAGAGGGGAAATACAACAGTCAGGGCGGCCGCATGTCTTAGGTAGAAACCTGAAACCGCTCGGCGGGCATGGAGACGCTGCTGTAGGTACTCCCAAGAATAAGAAGGCGACGTAAAACTCGCGGCTCGCCGGCGTCGACCTCGCGACTACGCCCAATTTAAATATATAAATTCCGCTGGAAAGGAACGGGAGAGTCTGTAATAGTTGTCACAGGCGTAATGTGATATAAGTCACGTTCAGGGAAATGTGAATTCAAGCAGACGGGCACTCAGTCCGAGCTTGGAACGCTGGAAACGTTATCATTATAGTAACCTTGGGAGGGCGAGTTGGGATCACCATACGGCTTGGAATTGGTTGAAAACTGCGTAATTTGCAAGCTGCGCACCGACAGCTTCTTCTGCGGCCTCCCCAAGACTTCTTTGGAAGCATTCGAAAAGCTCAAGTTCACCGCCGCGTACCCCGCTGGAGCGGTACTGTTCGTGGAAGGGCAATCGCCACGCGGTATTTATATGTTGTGTAAGGGCCGAGTGAAGCTTTCCACTACTTCGAGTGACGGCAAGACCCTCATTCTGAAGATTGTGCAACCAGGAGAGGTTCTAGGCTTGCACGCAACGGTTTCCAACACCCCGTATGAGATCACGGCAGAAACAGGCCAACCCTGCCAACTGAACTTCATTAAACGAGAAGATTTCTTACGCTTCCTGCAGCAGCATGGCGACGCCTGCCTGAAGGCCGCCCAGCATCTAAGCCGGGACTGCCAATCCGCTTATCAGCAGATCCGCTCGTTGGGATTGTCACACTCAGCGCCGGAACGGCTAGCGCGTTTGTTGCTGGAGTGGTCGCACGGTGAAGGTGCGGATGAAGCGGGAATGCGGATCAAGGTCGCATTGACTCACGAAGAAATCGCGCAAATCATCGGAACCTCGCGCGAAACTGTGACTCGAACGCTGGCTGATTTCCGCAAAAAGCAGATTGCTGTTCTGAAGGGGTCCACTTTGATGATTCGGAATAAGCCTGCCCTCGAGCGATTAGTCGGTGCCTGAATTGTTTAGTCGAAGGAACAAAATCTCGCCGGCTTGGCGAGATTTTTTCCCTTTATGGAACTGCACGATGGATAGAGTCTCGCATTTGAGGAACTAGACCACCTGCTGAGTTCTTCAACACTGTCGCGACTATTTGCAATTCGCTGTTGCACAATGCAGCGATCGGCACGATTAGGGCACCTTGGGCGCACGTGACGGTGTGACGCAGGTCACGGAGTAAAACAATCCGACAGGTACATTGTTACTCGGCATCCTGAAGTCGTGAATACGACGGAGCGATGTGTATTTGCTTCCCAGGCCAAGACACAGAAGGGATCGGGGAAGCCAGTCCGGAGTCACAGGCTCCGGCGCGTAGTTTCTTTTTGGGCGATGCGGATATGCATTGTCCCGCTGAAAAGTCAGGCAGCCAAGGAAGAGCACTCCGTCGGAAAGTATCCCGGCGGCAAGGCAAGTGCGATGTGGGAAGTCGGCGCTTTGAAGGCCGGAGCCACCGTACGCTCGTCCACTGCGGCGCGAACCGCTGGCCTGCGTGAGGTAACCAAGTCAACAGGGTTACCGGCTCCGTCCGCATCAAATCTCCCACCTTCCCACGCAGATGAACTTATTCCGACTGACATGAAATGCCAGCCGTTAGCGGTGTGGAGATCTTATGAGCAAGGGAATTTTATACGATGCGACCCTGTGCATCGGCTGCAAACAGTGTGAGAGCGCTTGTGCACAGCAGAACGAACTCCCCTACGATGACAAGGTAGCGGCTGAGTCGGTTCAGACTGACCACAAGTTCACTGTGGTTCTCACGAAAGAAGACAAATACATGCGTCGGCTTTGTCAGCATTGTGACCATCCGGCGTGCGCTTCGGTTTGCCCGGTAGGTGCCTTCCACAAGACGGCGGACGGCCCTGTTGTGTATGACGTCTGGAAGTGCATCGGATGCCGTTACTGCATGGTAGCCTGTGCGTTTTCTGTTCCTAAGTACGAGTGGGGAGCTCTGAACCCACGTGTCCGCAAGTGCATTATGTGCCCGGACCGTGTAGCGCAAGGCCTTGCGACGGCCTGCGCCACAGCATGCCCGACAGGCGCAACGAAGTTTGGCGATCACGATGCATTGATTGCAGAAGCGAAGGACAGGATCCGCAATAATCCCGAAAACTACGTCAATCATATTTATGGTCTGAATGAAGTCGGCGGAACCGGCGTTCTGATGCTATCTTCTGTGCCCTTTGAGCAGTTTGGCCTACCGAAGATCCAACGGATAGGAGACGAGGCGTTGCCAGAGTACACCGGCCGCGTGATGGACATGATGCCGGACTTTATTCCCCTCTGGGCCTTGGTCCTAGGCGGCGTGTACTGGGTATCAAATCGCCGCGCTGAAGTCGCCGAAGTTGAGGCGGAAGAAAGAGCGCTGAGAGGTGCAAAATGACGATCATGAATATAAAGGTAACGTTCTGGAGAGCTCTGTTTGTTGTGATCATGATTCTTGGTCTCTACTCCACATACGTTCGCTATCTTCATGGCTTGGGCGCGGTCTCCCACATGAACGACCAGTATCCCTGGGGACTGTGGATCGGCTTTGATTGCCTCTGCGGCGTCATGTTGGCGGCCGGTGGCTTCTGCGTAACCGGCGCTGTATACATCTTCCACGTCGAGCGCTTGCACAGCGTTTGTCGCCCGGCTATTCTCACAGCTTTTCTCGGATATGTCCTATTCATCGTCGGGCTGCTCTTCGATCTGGGCCGTCCGTGGTTCATCTGGCACCAGATGATCTACATGAACTTCCACTCGGTGATGTTCGAGGTGGGCATGTGCGTGATGACCTACACCACGGTTCTGTTCCTCGAATTCCTCCCCAATGTACTGGAGCGCTTCCACCTCGCGGCGCCCATCCGCTGGGTGAAGAAGATATATCCCGTGCTGGTCTGCCTCGGCATCCTGCTCTCCACGCTTCACCAGAGCTCACTCGGGTCACTTTTCCTTATCTTCCCGGAGAAGATGAGTCCGTTCTGGTATACACCGGCACTGCCATTTTTCTTCTTCCTTTCGGCAATTGCATGCGGCTTGGCGATGACCATCTTTGAATCTACCCTCAGCGCACGAGCGTTCGGGCGTGGCTTGGAGCGTTCCGTCATGACAGAAATCGGCGGCGCGCTGTATGTGGTTCTGTGGATCATTGCGCTTCTAAGGCTTCAGGATTTCGTTCACCGTCATGTGTTCACAACCATCTTCAAAGGCTCCTACGAGGCGTATTTCCTTTGGGCTGAGCTGACCATGTGCTTCGTAATTCCTCTCACCATGCTGAGTTTCAAGAAGGTCAGGACGAATCCGCATCTTCTGTACCTTGCTGCTTTGTCCACGATCCTGGGCTTTGTCACCAACCGACTGAACGTGGCGATCACCAGCATGGACAGGTGGAATGGAAGTCATTACCTGCCCAGCTTTACTGAGACCAGCATCACCCTCATGATCTGCGCATTGGGTTTCTTCTTCTTCACGATGGCAGTGAAGTTTCTGCCTATCTTTGAAGACGAGCATCACGAAACTCCGCACGTACCTGAGTTGGCTGAAGATCTGCAGCCAACACTGGTGCACTAGCCGAAAGGGCGGGAGTTTCTCCACCGAGAGACTCCCGCGATTTTCTGGAGTGATGAATGCTCGATCAGTTTCAGTCGCGAGTAAAGCATGTCAGCACAAAGCTGCTGGTTTTGTTGCTGGCCTGTTTGGCATGCGGATCGGCATTGCTTGGCTACATCAATATTCGACTGCACAGGCACGACTTGGAACAGGTCTCGCTGGAGCAGGCAATTGAGATAAGCGACTTTGTACGTGACAACACGTACCGCTCGATGATGGCCAACGACCGGCAGGGGTTGCACGAAGCAATCCAGGCAATTGGCAATCATAAGGAGATCGAGCGGATACGGATTATCAATCATGCGGGACGTGTAGCATTTTCAAGTGACTCGCGCGAGACCGCGAGCTTGCTCTCCCTCAGCAGCCCGCAGTGTATGGAGTGCCATCAGGGTTCCGGTACACCGCTGCTCATAAAACGCTTTCGCATCTATCAGACAGAACAGCAAGGAAGTTACCGTGTTCTGGGCGTTATTACTCCGATCATGAACAAGCCGGAGTGCTCGAATGCGGCCTGTCATGCACATCCAGCCAGCCAGCGCATCTTGGGAGTGCTGGATACCGATCTGTCTTTGAAGCAGGAGGACGCTAGTCTTGCGCAGAGCAGCACCTGGATCGTCTTGCTGCTACTAGGAGGAGCGGGTCTGGTCGGTCTGTGCGTGTGGAGTGCGATCCGTACCGTACTGCACACTCCCCTGATGCGATTACGCGAGGGAACGGAACACCTCGCCGAAGGTGAGCTTGGCTATCAGATTGCCGTGCAATCGTCCGACGAATTGGGCGATCTGGCAAAGGCCTTTAACAGCATGAGCAGCCAGTTACAGGCAGCACAGCGGGAGATCACCAGTTGGACGCACACGCTTGAACACCGCGTGGAGCAGAAAACCAGCGAATTGCAAAACACTCAACAACAGATACTGCAAGTTGAGCGCATGATTGCCATCGGAAAAATGTCAGCCGTAGTGGCGCATGAGATCAACAACCCGTTAGCTGGTATTCTGACGTACTCCAAGTTGTTGAAGAAGTGGATTGCGCGCGGCATCCGAGATGATGAACAGCGCAATGAGGCGATCGAAGCGTTAGACCTGATCGCCAGCGAGAGTAAGCGCTGTGGGGAACTGTTGCAGAATCTACTGTCCTTCTCACGCACTGCGCCGATAAATCTTAGCCTCTCGGACTTGAATACTGTAATTGCCCGGACAATTCGCCTGGCTGAACACAAAGCAGAGATGAGTGGTGTCCTGTTGCAAGTGGACCTGGACCGCAACCTTCCGCCTTTGCACTGCGATGCTGCACAAATCGAGCAGGTCGCGCTGGCAATGGTCATAAATGCAATTGATGCAATGCCGCACGGGGGCAATCTCTGGGTGTCCACGCGCGTGCTACCAGGAACCGAACAAATTGAATTACAGGTGCGGGACGATGGTGTTGGAATTCCCCCTGAAATTCTTCCGCAGATTTTCGACCCCTTCACCACCACAAAAGAAGTGGGCAAGGGAGTAGGGCTGGGCCTTGCGGTTTCCAAGGGAATTGTCGAGCGCCACGGAGGGCACATTGAAGTCACCTCCGAACTGGGCGTGGGCACAACTTTCAGGATTATTCTGCCAATACGGGCCGTGCAGCACGAGCAGGAACACGCACAAGCAACATCGAGCAACTGAGCGCGAAACGCTACATGCGCGGGAGTGGAACGTGAGCGAGAACAAGGGCCGTTTACTAATTGTGGACGATGAGTTGAGTGTACGCGATTCACTGAATAAATGGTTTCGCGAAGAGGGTTACGAAGTCGGCACGGCGGAGAATGCCAGTGAAGCGCTCCTACGTCTTGCTGAACACCCATGGGACATCGCGCTGCTGGATATTAAGATGCGAGGCACGGACGGTATTGAACTACAGAAGCGTATCCACGAACTGGACCCTAACCTCATCGTGATCATGATGACCGGATATGCCTCTGTGGAGACCGCTGTGGCCGCGCTGAAAAATGGCGCATACGACTACGTGACTAAACCCCTGGATCCGGATGACATCGCAAATCTGATGCACAACGCGCTCTCGCATCGCAAAGCCCAGGAAGAAAATGTTCGCCTGCGCGAAACCGTGGACCAGGTTGCGCGGCCAGATCACATGGTAGGCCAGAGTTCCGCGATGAAGAGGGTGTTTGAGGCGATTGAGACCGTGGGCCCAACCGATGCAACCGTGCTAATCACTGGCGAGAGCGGTACGGGTAAGGAACTGGTAGCTCGGGCGATTCACTTTGCGAGCCCGCGCCGCTACCATCCGCTGGTTGCAATACACTGCGGAGCGCTGACAGAGACGCTGCTGGAAAGCGAACTCTTCGGACACGAAAAAGGAGCCTTCACCGGAGCCCAGTACCGCAAGAAGGGCAAGTTCGAGGTCGCCGAGGGTGGAACGGTTTTTCTGGATGAGATAGGCGACATCAGCCTACGCACACAGACTGACATGCTGCGTGTTTTGCAGGAGCGGGAGATCGTGCGGGTCGGCGGAAATACATCGATTAAGGTTGATTTCCGCTGCGTGGCCGCCACCAATAAACCGCTGGAGCAGGCTATCGATGAGGGACGTTTTCGTCCCGATCTGTATTACCGATTAAACGTCTTCCGCATCGAACTGCCACCATTACGCGAGCGCCGCGATGACATCCCGATGCTGGTGGACCACTTTGTGCGTAAGTTCTCTCGCGAGATGAACAAGAAGATCTTGCGCGTGAATCCGCGCGCTATGGATATCCTCCAGCAATATCACTGGCCGGGTAATATTCGCGAGTTGGAGAACGCGGTGGAGCGCGCAATGGTGGTCTCTCAGGAACCGGAGTTGCGCGAGCGCGACTTCACCATTCAACCTCACGCCACCACGGCCGCTCCGCTGGCAGATGCCCGATCACTCGAGGACATTGAGAAATCGCATATCTTGCGCGTGCTCGACGAGTGCGGCGGAAACCAGACCCGTGCCGCAGAAATACTGGACATCGACCGCGTGACCCTCCACCATAAATTAAAGAAGTACGGTTGGAGCAAACAGCTACTAGCAGCAACGCCTGAAAACAGATGAAGGTATTACAGCTATTACCAATCGGGGGGCCTCATGGACCGATGCTGGATTGGTTGCGCTCGGAACTCTCCGAGGCATTCCAGATCCCCTGTGAGATCATAAGCCCTCCCTTGAGGCCTGAGTTCGCATTCCACGCCGAGCGCGGGCAGTACCACTCCAGTGAGCTGCTGGCACGCATGCAGCAGTATGCAAACTGGAAAACATGGCGGGTGCTTGGCGTAACCCCGGTCGATTTGTACATCCCAATCCTTACTTTTGTCTTTGGCGAGGCACAAATGGGAGGCAAATGCTCGATAGTCTCGTATGCGCGCTTGCGTCAGGAGTTCTACGGACTACCAGCGGACACCAACCTGTTAGCGCGGCGTCTGCTGATCGAATGTGTGCATGAGCTTGGACACACTCTTGAACTCCATCACTGCGATGATTATCGCTGCGTCATGTCCAGTTCCCACGCGGTGGAGTGGATCGATCTGAAAGAGCAGACGTTCTGCATGGACTGTGCGGCCAAAGCTCAGGCGTTGGCCCGCAAATAACAGCCCCGTTTGCCACGGACTGCTACTCACTGAAATCTCTCGGTCGATGCCATCGCACATACCTTTCGGATTAACGGTTCGAGTGACCGCAAATAGTACAATCGGCTTTCGGCCTTAACGTGTTTTCAAATTCCGAATGGAGCGTTCAATTGATCGTTGCCGGCGTGATGAGCGGGACCTCTGCGGATGGAGTGGACGTGGCTCTGGTGCGACTGACCGGGCAAGGCAAGCGTATGCGCTTCGAGTTGATCCGGCATCGCTCATTTCCCTACCCTGCCGAGGTACGTAAAGCCGTGCTGCGGGCGATGAATGCATCCGCAATTGCCGTTAGCAAATTAGCTAATCTCAATTTTCTATTGGCGGAGATTTACGCTGACTGTGTTCGCCGCACGGTTCGTCTGGCGGGTGTGAACTGTGATTTGGTGGGCTGCCATGGGCAAACGCTCTATCACCAGAGCACCGCGGCGCCATACTTGGGGACAAAGATCGCTTGCACTTGGCAGACGGGTGACGGCTCTGTGCTAGCCGGGCGTCTTGGCATTCCTGTAGTGAGTGACTTTCGCCCTGCAGACATGGCGGCTAGCGGACTCGGCGCACCGCTGGTCCCCTTCCTCGACCTGCTTGTCTTTCGCCACGCGAAACGTGGGCGCATCGTGCAAAATATCGGAGGCATCGGAAATCTCACAGCGATACCCGCCGGAGCGCATGCCGGGCAGGTGCGCGCCTTTGATACCGGACCAGGAAACATGGTAATCGACGCAGTTTGCGAGAGGCTCTTCAGTAAGCCCTTTGACAACTGTGGCAGACTGGCGGCAAAGGGCACTGTTCTAGATGCTGTTCTGGCTAAGGAACTGAGGCTTCCCTTCTTCCATAGCATGGGCCCCCGCACGGCCGGACGGGAGGAGTTCGGGCGCGAATTTGTGCATCAGTTTGTGAAGCAATGCGGACGTGCTGCAGGGCAAGACATTCTAGCTACGGCAACGGCACTGACCGCTCGCTCCATCGGAGCAGCCGTAAGAAAGCTCTCGAAGCGAGGGCAGTATCACGATTTGTTCATTTCCGGCGGTGGCACGCGCAACCTGACCTTGATGACGATGATTCGTGCCGAGATAGCAACTCTAGGTATGACCGTGCTGCCTACCGATGCAATCGGCGTGCCCTCGCAAGCCAAGGAGGCCATAGCCTTCGCGCTTCTCGCCTACCAGACCTGGCACAGAAAAGCTTCGAATCTTCCAGCTGCAACCGGAGCTACACGCGAGGTCATTTTGGGTAAGGTGAGCTATGTATAGACGTGTGCTAATCGGGATAGCTCTCTTCGCTTGTCTCGCCTTTGACGGCTGTTCACAGCAGAAACCGGAGCCACACACGGCGGTCATGCTCATCGAGAGCTCGCCACTCAATCTGGACCCAAGGGTCGGCACGGATGCACAATCGGAGCGCATCGGCGAACTGATCTTCGAAGGGCTCGTCAGCCGTGATGATAAGTTTGAACTACAGCCTCGGTTGGCCGCGAGCTGGGAGATTCCCGATCCTCTCACATATATTTTTCATCTGCGACACGATGTGCGCTTCCATAATGGCCTCGCGATGACCTCCGCCGATGTGAAGTGGACACTCGATTCCCTGCTTAGCGGTAGAATTCGATCGGCCAAGACAAGCGCTTATCGTTACGTTGATCGCGTGGATACCCCAAACGATTTCACAGTAATCATCCGTTTGAAGGAGCCTTACGCTGCCCTTCTCTGGAATCTTTCAGATGGTGCAATGGGTGTAGTCCCACGCGGATCGGGAGAGGAGCTTTCCCGACGACCAATCGGTACAGGCCCGTTCCGATTTGTTTCTGAGACCCCCGACCGTGAAGTTGTAATCGCGAGAAACGAACAGTACTGGGAAAAACCTGCGGGAGTGGAACGAGTAGTCTTCAAAGTAGTACCTGATGCGACCACGCGTGCATTGGAGCTGCGCAAGGGCTCCGCAGACGCTGAGATCAACGCGTTGCCGGGGGACATGATACCTACACTGGCACGACAGCCCAGGTTGGTTGTGGAACAAGCGCCAGGAACCAGTTATCAATACCTCGCAATGAACCTGCGCGATCCCATCTTGAAAAACGTGCTTGTGCGTCAGGCGTTGGCGTATGCAGTAGACAGGCAACAGATTATCCATTATCTGTGGCACGACATGGCCCGCCCAGCCAACAGCGTATTGCCACCTCAACACTGGGCCTACGACGCAGGAGCGAAACAGTATCCACATGACGTGCAGAAGGCGCGCACGATGTTGGATGCCGCAGGCTACCACACTGGGCCGGACGGGGTGCGTTTCCATCTGGTGATGAAGACCTCCACCGATGAGACTACGCGCTTACTCTGCGCAGTGCTCCAACAGCAACTGCGCGAAGTGGGCATTGCCTTGGATATCAGAAGCTACGAATTTGCGACCTTCTACGCTGACGTAGTGAAGGGCGCGTTCCAACTGTATTCGTTGCGTTGGGTGGGTGGAAGTAACCAAGACCCCGACATATTTGAAAACGTCTTCGATACTGCCAGCTTCGCTCCCAAGAGGGCCAATCGCGGTTATTACTCGAACCCGGACGTGGACAGATTGATTTCCAGCGGGCGACGCAGTGTGGACGAGACGAAACGTGCGGCCACCTACAGAGAAATTCAGCAGATTCTCAATCGGGACCTTCCATACGTCAATTTATGGTGGGCGGATAATGTGCTGGTTCATACACGCAGACTGGAAAACGTACACCTCACACCTTCCGGAAACTATGACTTCCTGCGCGATGTGACGCTGTCCTTCTGATCAATCACCTACAATCGTTTTTAACCTTACAGTCAACTCTGACTCAACTGGACTGGGGTAGAATAGCGCCATTGCGGAGGATATATTGCCAAAATTTGAAGAGTGCCTGCAAAGGCTGGAAGTGGTAGTCAGAGAGATGGAGCGGGGTGAGCTATCACTGGAAGACTCCCTCAAGCTCTTCGAAGAAGGCGTCGTTCTTTCCAACTCATGCCAGAAGGAGTTGGAAGAGGCAGACAGTAGGGTTGTATTTCTGCTGAAGCAAAATGGAAATATGCGCGCTGAAGCATTCAGTGAGGACAGTGACTTACTTACTTGAGCGTGTCATATCCTTTGCCTGTTCTTGAAGCCAATACCTCTTCCAACTGTCATACACGGAGACGTGCCGACAGTTATAGTCTGGAGATAATATGCCATCGCCAACTGTTGTAGTCGCCCAAAACGATCCTGTGATCGCCTTGGGATTGGCGAAAGACCTTCATGCGCACTTTGCCCGGGTGGCCGTGGCAAGAAGCGCACCGGAGCTGCGCACCATGCTGCTGCGCCATGAAGCGCGTGTGGCAGTGCTCGATCTCGAAATGCTGGATATAGATGAAATTCGCACAATGGCTGGCACTTTTGCAGAGCTGACAATCGTATGCACGCACCGCTCCCCGGATGAGCGGATGTGGATGGACGCACTGAAAGCCGGAGCCGTTGAATTCTGCCATCCGTTGGACATTCGGTCCATCCTGAGGGCGTCGCGTGTGGTGATTAATCGGAATGCGGCGATCGCTGCATAATCGCAATGGATCCACTAGCCCCGCGCCAGCGGGGCTTTTTCATTGATGATGCCTCTGGCATCCCGTGCTCCTGCGCTGTTACACTTTTTAGCGCCCATGTTGAAAGAAACTTTGCTCCAAGGTCAGAAGATTGCCGACTCTGCGCTGGAACGTTTGTTGCCGGCGGCCACGCAGTACCCTAGCTCCATCCACCAGGCTATGCGCCACAGTGTCTTTGCCGGCGGCAAGCGGCTACGCCCCGTCCTGTGCATGGAGTCGGCACGGATGGTGAGTGGCGCTATGCCGGAGGGCGTCGACGAGTTGGGCGCCGCCATCGAGATGCTGCACACCTACTCGCTGGTGCATGACGATCTGCCTGCGCTGGACAACGACGACCTGCGGCGTGGCCGCCCGACGTGCCATAAGGCGTTTGGCGAAGCCACGGCCATCTTGGCAGGAGACGCACTGCAGACGCAGGCCTACGAGGTGCTGGCTCGGCTCAAGTGTCCTGCCGAGGCGCGGGTGCGCATTATCGAGGAACTGGCACACGGCACTGGAACCATTGATGGCATGATCGGCGGACAGGTTGTGGATCTGGAGTCGGAGCATGTGCGGCCTGACCTGCCGACGCTTGAGTACATTCACCGGGCCAAGACCGGGGCGCTGATCGTCTCTTCCCTGCTGACAGGCTGCTACTACGTGGGCGCGAAGACGGTCGAGGTGCAGCGGGTACGCGAGTTCGGACGCGCGGCCGGGCTGGCATTCCAGATCGCCGACGACATCCTGGACGTGACACAGACCAGCGAGCAGCTTGGCAAGACCGCAGGCAAGGACGTAGCTGCGGAGAAGGTCACGTATCCGGCGCTCTTCGGGTTGGCCAAGGCCGAGGAGATGGCGGCACAGCTCATTCGCACGGCCTGCTCTGCTCTGGACAGCTTCGGCGACCGCTCCAACACGCTGAAGGAGATTGCGCGGTACCTGGTGGAACGGAAGAAGTAAGAGCCGCAGCGGTATCCCGCGTTTGCCAAGGGAGGAGCTTCCGCATGAGTGTAATCGACGAGGTACTCGCCGCCAATGCAGCATACAAAGAGACTCACGATGCACGCCTGTATTCGCCGGAGCCACGGCGGAAACTAGCTGTGCTGATGTGCATGGATACGCGTCTGGATCGCCACGCACTCGGCCTCGACTTTGGGGATGCGCACTTCATCCGCAACGCGGGAGGCATTGCTACTGACGACGCGATCCGCTCGCTGCTGATCTCGCATTACATGCTGGGAACGGAAGAGGTGATGGTGATTAACCACACCGATTGCGGCCTTCAGAAGGCGAGCGAAGAGGAGATGCACGCTCTGGTTGAGTTGAAGGCCGGAAAGCCGCCGAATCTTCCGGTACGATTCCACGCCTTCAAGGATGTGGAGAAAAATGTATTCGAACAACTGGAGAGACTTGCCGCGCATTCGTGGGTGCGGAAGGAATTGGTGCTTCGGGGATTCGTTTACGATGTGACTTCAGGACATTTAAGCGAAGTGCCCTGGACTTCCCGAAGAAGCTGAAGAGCGCGGAATTATCGAGGAAAACTTTCGCTTTAAACATACGAATCCCGAGGGTTGCGAACCCATTCGCCTCGACCAGCAGCTCGCGTTAGACCCTTACCAGACCTGCTCTCGTTGCTTCCAGCCTTATTAGGGCTGGCCGCCCCGCGCGGCCCCAGTTCGGGCTCCGGGCTCACCGACCAATCGGACAAACCGATTCGTTCCTCGGGATTCTATCTTGCCTTTCACAGTATCCTGTTCGCCTCGACCAGCAGCTCGCTATAGACCCTTGCTGCCCCTCGAAGACACACCGTCGGATGTCATCATCAGCAGGCCTACCGGTTTGCGGCCGGCAAGCCGTCGAGCTCGTCAGTGCGACCTGACTGCTCAATGCGCCGGATTGCGTCCGGCGTGCGGCCCGTTCGTCTTGCGACTCCCGAGCACCTGAAGAGTTGCGCTCCTCAGGCCCTGTCGCCTTTGCAGGCGCCAAGCTTGATTCCTGTTCAACACCGCCGTGCCGAACAGGAGATGCAAAGGCTTTCACCTTCACGTCGCGGGACCGCCGTCCCTGGTCTCCAGCAACCGCCGTCGCTGGATTCGCTGATGACTTCCAAGTCCGTCGATGGTCTAAGTGAGCTCGCTTGAGCCCCGGACTCACCACCAACCGGGAAAACTTTGGAATACTGTCAAAGAACGAGTGTGTTGTACCGCAACCAGAAAAAGAGTCAAGAAAAACATTGCTGGATTTATGCGCTTTGTTTTCAATCGAGTGCAGCTCGTCCACAGGTGGCTGCCAAAGAAATTGTGCAACCGCTTTGGAAGCCCTGCGTGAGCAGCGAGCTGACCATTTGTGACTGCTTTGTGAAAGCCGCATGAATACTGGGGAAACAGTGACTTTGAATTCTCCAGAACAAATGCAGGCCGAATTTAAGCAGACGATTGGAGCGAGAGACTCGCGGTGCAAAATTCGCGCAGAACCGCGATTTATGCGGTGCGCGAAATTTTGACAATCTCGATCTCGCCCGCGATTTCTGCTGCCTGTTATTTTCTGGAAGGCCGCTTTTATTGGCTGGCGTTCGCCGCCTTCGGAGGGGATACCCCCTCCCCCCCTATATTTCGCGGCAAAAATTTGAAAACAGGAGTGTTATATGGAAGTTATACCGGACTCATTGTGCTATGACTCTTGCTCCTACTTTCAGGATATCAAGTTCAGGAGGTGATCCCCTCACCTTGCCGTAAACTCTATGTTCCTTGCAATTAACAGCTTAGAAGGAATTGGGAAGAAAGTTCGCTTGACAAGGGGAAAATCGGAGCAGTTTTCGAGTGAATTTCAGTTGAAATCGAGCGTTTTGGGGCAGTTTGGGGGCGCGGAAGAAGGCTGTTCGCAGTCGTTTATAGCGGTTTTAGTGCGGCAGGAGTTACTGGGTGGGTAATCATTGGAAGCGGGAGGGTGACTGAGTCGGTACTCCTTCTCAGTGCTTCTGCCGGGAGCGCCGAAGAAGCTGTTGAGATAGTGAGATACTTGGGCTGTTTTGTTCAACTATCGTGGAACTCTGCCGTAATTCGGCGTAAGGTGTTGACGATGAGGCCAGTCCTCTTAAAGGCGTTAAGGCTTGCGTTCATTGGTGCATTGGCATTTTGGAGCCCAGACACCATTCTCCACGCGATTCGCCGCTACTCGTTCGATTCACCCGATGTACGCTTCCTTACGTTTGCGATGCCTGTCACAGCACTGGTCGTTTTGGTCGTGTGTGCGAAGCTAATGAAGGTCACGCCCTCGGCTCTCGCTGGCGGCATGCTCCTCGGCATATGGGTACTCGGCGGCGTGTTCATGGTTATTGGAGGGTCATTTTCAGGAGGGTATTTCACTGGTCCGGATGGCATAAGAGGCGGCCTGCTGATGCTGGCCATATCTTGGTTCCCGGTGATCACGTTTCTGATGGCCACATACGACGGTTCACTTGGCGCATTAGTGCTGATTAGCCTTGTACTGCTCATTGTCGGAATCCTGTGGAAGATGTACCGTTCGGCAGAGATCCAGCATTAGTAGGTGGCTATAAATCGCCTGTTAACTCACTATCCCATTCCGGAACCGCCGACGGCGCGCCAACGGTGCCCCGAACCGTTGTATCCTTGCGTGAATGGCTGCTCAACATGGAGTTTTTGTTGTTGTCGATAGAGAGTACGGAGAGCGCCTTTCCGAGTTGGCGCGAAGGGGGGCGGTCTGGGTAATAGATACCCCTGTAAATCACGTTGCAGCACAGAGGATATGGGCGGCGCAGAAGAAATGGGCTCCAGCCACAACACCAGCCCCTGAACGTGTGACCACCTTCAAGTCTGAGGCCGGTTCCCCGGAGAATGCCCTCCTTGATGAATTTGACACGATTGACCTGCACCATGGCCCATATTCAGCAAACCAGCCATACACCGTACTTGAAGTCATCGGCACTTCGTTGACCGAAAAAGTGAAGGCCGAACTTGGGCAATATGGATTCGACGAGTTCTGTTCGACCATGACGGGGTTTCGTGCTGTTCGTCCTGTGCAGCTCTCAAAGAGGTTTACTTGCAAGAGGTTCACATCGGCCTACTTCGTGACAATCTTTGTCGAGTTGGTCGTGTATGTGGCTGTGCAGTATGGAGTGATTCAGTGGGTCTCCACGCAAGACAGCGATCTTCTGACCATTTTCTTCTTTGACGGCGCTTTCTACGCCGCGCTGATCGCCGCAGCAATCGGGTTCTTTGTTTCTGGCACCGTGCTACAGAGCCAGAAATACAAAAGTGGGCGATCCTTTCTATTGGCCTCGCTTGCTGCGCTACTAACGTATTTCCCGCTCCATGGAGCGTTTCTTAGGGCATTTATCAAGTACTGGGAGTGGCAACATGATGGCAGGCGAATGAAATTCACGATGTGGGCTGATGAGCGGGCGATGCCGTCAGTGCTTCTGGTCGTCCCGGTTGTGTTCTTGTTTCTATTTTGGCTTATGGAACGCCGGGAGTCTTAGTGAGCATAATATCGCCAAGGCACTCACTATCCCGAAACAGAACCGAAACAACGTCAGCTACCCCACTCAAGCCAAAAGAAGGCTTGAATGGGCCACCAGCCACTTCCTACGCTATGTCACCGCCGCCTACTCATTTCCAACGCCAATTGGGAAACCCTATCTTAGCGTCAAACTCACTGACGGGGCCACGCCAGAGCAAGAGCAGCGTGCGATGGCGTTCAATATGCGTTGTCTCGGATCAGTGCTGGGATGCAATGCGCCTTGCGATTATCTGCCGCTCGCGTGGAGGGATTATGTGAAAGAAACACCGCCAGAAGCTTCGGAGGGCTTCAGTCGTGCTGGTTGGGAGTGCGCTGATGATGAGCGGTAAATCGCCATATAGCTCAGTATCCCATTCGAGAACAGTCAAGAAGACAAAAGTGCTCCGGATCAACGGGCGCTGTCTCCCACCTTAGCCGCAAAAAGACGCGGCGTAGTTGGGGCACCCGAAGAATTCTGTTCCGCCATCAAACTGTTAATCAGAAGCAAGTGCAAGAGCAAGTCAACTGCCCCACACTAGCCAAAAGATGGCTGGTATGGGCCACCCTCGTACCCCACTCAAGCCCGACAGCAGGGCTTGAATGGGCCACCTGCGCCCTACTATGGCTTGAATGGGCGTACGCGAACTTTTTACTTTGTTGCCAGCGCCTTCACGGTCAGTTCGCGCGAGATGCCGGGCTTCATCTCCCATAGGTCAATGTTGTGCTGGCGCGCGTAGGGGGCGAGGTCATGCGGATTGCCCTTCAGCATGGGGAAGGTTCCGAAGTGCATGGGGACGACGACCTTGGGCTTCAGGAGATTGCAGGCGTACTCGGCTTCGCGGATGCCCATGGTGAAGTGGTCTCCCATGGGAAGTAGGGCGAAGTCAGGGGCGTAGAGGTCGTGGATGATTTGCATGTCGCTGAAGACGGCAGTGTCTCCGGCGTGGTAGAGCTTGAGGCCGTTGCTGAATTCGAGGACGTATCCACAGGCCTCGCCGCCATAGACGAAGGAACCATCGTCCTCCTGAATGCCGCAGGAGTGCACGGCATTGACCATGGTGATCTTTACTCCGGCGACTTCCTGTGTGCCTCCCTTGTTCATGGGAGAGATGTTCTTGGCACCCTTGCTGCCCAGCCAGGAGGCTAGCTCAAAGATTCCTACTACGGTGGGCTGAAGCTCGCGGCAGATGGCTACGGCGTCGCCAATGTGGTCGCCGTGACCGTGGGTGCAGAGAAGCACGTCCACCTTGGCCTGGTGCTTCTCTTTCTCGGGGCAGAGTGGATTCTGGGTGATCCATGGGTCGATGAGAAATGTTTTGCCTTCGGCGGTTTCGATTCTGAAGGTGGAGTGGCCTAGCCAGGTCAGATTAAGCGGCATTGTTCTCTTTCCTCTTACACCTTGTTGGTTGCGGTTGCGGGGCTCGCCGTTGCTAGTGGCAGCGTGCGGCGAGATTCGGCGCCGGTGACATTCTAACGCTGCAGGGCTATGAGTGGCAGCGATGGTAGAATCCGTGTTGCGGTGACGCTGGAAGCGGTCATTCGCCCGAAACGATTCTGTCGCAATGTCAAATGCCTTTCAGACCGAAGATAAACGCGAGTTTACGACACCCAAGATGGAAAGCTTCCTTCTGGAGGTGGCCGACGCGGTCAACACCACACTCGACCTTGAGACGCTGATGCGCCGGGTTGCCGAGTTAGTGAAGCGCATCATCAACTACGACGTGTTCGCCATTCTGCTGCTGAATGAGAACCGGCAGGAATTGCGCATTCGCTTCCAGGTTGGACATTCGCAGGAGGTGGCCGACGCGATTCGGGTGAAGGTGGGTTCGGGAATCACGGGCATGGCGGCGCAGCGCGGAGAACCCGTGCTGGTGAATGATGTGATGCAGAATCCTGAGTACATCTCCAGTGGGGCGAAGGTGCTTTCGGAGCTGGCCGTTCCGCTGATTGTGAAAGGCCACACGATCGGCGTGATTGACGTGGAGGCTTCAGAGAGCAACTTCTTCTCTGACGAGCACCGCAGCGTGCTGATGCTGATTGCCTCCCGCGTGGCCATTGGCGTAGAGAATGCGCGGCTTTACACGCGGGTGGCACGGCAGGCCAAGCAGCTTGTTCTGCTGAATGAGATCAGCCGCGAATTCACGTCCATCCTCAACCAGGACGAGCTTTTTAGACGTATTGGAGATTTGCTGCTGCGGCTGATCGACTACCAGATGTTCTCGATCCTGCTGCTGAACTCCAAGCGCACCAAGTTGCAACACCGTTTCTCCTTGCGCTTTAACGAGAACGTGCAGCTCAAGCATGAGATTCCGCTGGGACGCGGACTTGTGGGATATGCAGCCGAGCAGAACCGTACGGTTCTGGTTCCGGACGTAACGCGCGATGAGCGCTACATTCCGCTGAATCCGGAAACGATGAGCGAACTTTGTGTGCCGCTGGTGTACAAGGGCGAGGTCATGGGCGTGCTCGACCTGGAACACACCCGGGCAAATTACTTCACGGAAGAGCATGCACGCGTGGTGAAGACCCTGGCGGCGCAGGTTGCGATATCGATAGAAAACGCGCGACTTTACGAGAAGATTGAACGGCAAGAGCAGCGGCTGGAAAAAGATCTGCTGCTGGCGCGCGAGTTGCAGTATCGATTGCTGCCGCAGAAAATTCCACAGCTGCGCAATGCTGAGTTCGCGGCGCGTTCGATACCGGCGCGGACTATTGGAGGCGATCTTTACGATTTCGTTCCCTACCCTGGAACTGAGCTTACGGCGCTGGCGATTGGCGATGTGAGCGGCAAGGGCGCGCCTGCCTCGATCTATGAGGCGCTGGTGAGCGGCATTCTGCGGTTGCGCGCGCTGGAAGAACCTGGAGCGGCGGAGATGCTGACGGCTATCAATGAGTCTTTGGCGGAGCGTCCGATTGCGGCGCAGTTTGTCTCCATCATTTACGCGCTATGGAACGAGAACGACCGATCGCTGCGGATTGCGAACTCCGGACTGCCCCATCCTTATCGATGCCGCAAGACTGGAAAGGCCGAGCGACTGGAAATCAGCGGGCTTCCGCTTGGCCTGTTCGCCACGGCAGAGTACGATGAAATCACGTTCCGCACGCTACCAGGCGATGTGTTTCTGTTCTTCAGCGATGGGATTCCTGACGCGCAGAACGAGGCTGGCGTGATTTTTGGCATGGGCCGCGTGGCTCATGTGCTGGAGAAACATCGCAAGGATTCCGCCAGCGAGATCACGGAAGCGCTGTTCGACGAAGTGAACCGCTTTGTGGGAACGGTGGAAGCGTTCGACGACCAGACGGTCGCGGTAATCAAAATCAAGGAAACGACAAAAGAGAAGTGACCATTCGCAAAGGCTCCCGCGAGGAGCGTCCCCCGGGTTTTACTTATCGAAGCGGCCGTACTGGCCGCACACTCTGCTGCGACGAAGTTCCAGCGGAGCGACTGGCGCAGCGCTTTGACACGCCGCTGTATGTGTATTCGGCAACCGCCATACGCGAGAACGTTGCAGCCTTCAAACGCGCGTTCGCAAAGCAGTCGCACACGATCTGCTACTCCGTAAAAGCGAATTCAAACCTGGCAGTGCTGCGCCTGATGGCGTCACTGGGATGCGGGTTTGACGTGGTAAGCGGCGGAGAATTGATGCGCGTGATTGTAGCCGGGAAAGATGCGGCGGCGGGCGTTGTGTTCTCAGGTGTGGGGAAAACAGCGGTCGAGATGGATGCGGCGCTCGATGCAGGGATTCTGCTATTCAACCTGGAGAGCGAGGCCGAACTTGCGTTGCTGGGCGAGCGTGCCGCAAAGCTGAAGAAGACGGCGCGAATCTCCTTCCGGGTGAATCCCGATGTGAAGGCCGAAACGCATCCGTACATCAGCACGGGACTGCGGCAGCATAAATTCGGAGTGCCCATCACCAAGGCTCGCGAGTTGTACCGGCAGGCCGCAACGTTCACCTATCTTGATCCGGTGGGCGTGAGCGTACATATTGGCTCGCAGATCACGGACGTGAAACCTTTTGGCGAGACCATGGAACGTGTGCTGACCCTGGTGCGCCAGTTAGCCGAAGACGGACTGAACATCAGCTTTGTCGATGCAGGCGGCGGACTGGGAATCAACTACAAGGACGCGAGCCTGACCGAGCGAGAGCACCGCATAAAAGCCTATGCCGCAGCATTGACAGGGCCAATTCGGAAGACGGGACTGCATTTGCTGCTGGAGCCAGGACGCTCGCTGGTGGCGGCGGCTGGAACGTTGCTGACGCGTGCACTTTTTGCCAAGGAAAACGGCGGCAAGAAATTCCTGGTGGTGGACGCCGCGATGAACGATCTGATTCGCCCATCACTTTATGGTGCGCATCATGAAATCGTGCTGGCAACTCCGCACAAAACATCGGCGGAGACGGCGAGTGGGGTAATGGATGTAGTTGGCCCTATCTGCGAGACCGGAGACTTTTTTGCCCGTGAACGCGAAATGCCGCCGGTTGCTGCCGGAGACCTGCTGGCGATTCTGGATGCTGGCGCCTACGGCATGAGTATCTCCTCTAACTACAACACGCGCGGGCGCGCTGCGGAAGTGCTGGTGGATGGTAAAACGGTTCGTCTAGTGCGCAGGCGTGAGAGTTTTGAGGACATGATTAGAAACGAAATCTAAGGTTGTGTAAGCGAATCGCCGGATTGTGCTCTGAAAGATGGGTGCTACTCTGACTTCACGATGTCTTCCGACCCACTACTTCCCGGCACGCCATTCGATGATGAAGAAAAGCTAACGAGCTGCGCGTGGTGCGGCGGAATGCTTGGACAAAGCGCCCTGCCGAAGCGGACCGCCCACGTCTTCTGCTCGCGACGCTGCGAGATTGAGGCGAACTACTGGCTGTTTCAGGAAATGTGCGTCATCGAGATTACTAATCCCTCGCAATCAACAGGCGATCACTGCGACAGTCCTTAGCGCTGTCCCCAGCGTAGTTTGCTGCGCAGCACATCAAAAAACGGACGGTGCATGCGCAATAGTTTTACCTGATAGCCTGCCTTGCAACAGACAATTTCGTCACCTTGCGCCACCGGCATTCCAACCTGACCATCCACGCTGAGAACTCCATCCGCGCCACTATCAAGACGTACTGACACCAATGCGTCATCGCCTACCACCAACGGGCGGTGCGTGAGCGAGTGCGGACAGATCGGCGTGAGCACGATTGCGTCCACGCTTGGCATGAGCACGGGGCCACCGGCAGCGAGGGAGTATGCGGTGGAACCGGTGGGCGTTGCGACGATCACTCCGTCAGCCTGATATTCAACAACGTATTCACCATTGATACACAACTTGAAACCGATCAGGCGCGCCACGGTGCTCTTGATCACGGCATCATTGAGCGCGTCGTAATGAGCGATCTCATGGCTGTTGCGATGCAGGCGGCAATCGAGCAGGGATCGCGATTCAACCGGGCAACGGCCTTGATCGACGGCGTCGAGCGTACTGTAAATCTCGTCGAGACGAACCTCGGTGAGAAAGCCGAGCGAACCGAGATTGACGGCGAGCAGCGGGATCTGCGCCTTGCCAACGGCACGCGCCGCCGAGAGCAAAGTACCGTCTCCACCAAGGACCAGCACGAATGAGGGTTGGTAGTGCGCGATCTCCGCGCGCGGGACAACAAACTCATTGGTGCCGTAGGCGGCGGTCTGCTGATCGATGTAAACGCGATAGCCATGCGCGACAAGCCAGCGCAGCACTTCCGGCACGATGTCTGACAGTTCGGGCTTGGCAGGTTTGGAAACGATTGCTGCGATCTTCACAGTTTATTTGTACTCCACTTTGGGTTCCTGCGGAGCAGCGAAGCGGGCATGCAAGAGGAATTCGCGATTCCCTTCCGTGCCCAGAATCGGAGAATCGATGACTTCGATGTCTTCGCCTCCGAGTTGGACGACGGACTCACGAACTTTGGCTACGGCCCCCAGTTGTGCCTCTTCGTTACGCACAATACCGCCCTTGCCAACCATTCCCCGGCCTACTTCAAACTGTGGCTTGACGAGAAGAACGAGTTCACGGCGAGGCTGCCTTTTTTCGGCAAACGCCGATTCGATCACAGCGGGAAGCACCTGGGTGGCAGAGATGAACGAGACGTCCATGGAGATGAACTCGACAGGCTCGGGAACCATCAGGGGTTCAAGATAGCGCGCATTGGTTTTCTCCAGCAGACGCACACGGGGATCGGAGCGGAAACGCGAGTCGATCTGTCCGTAACCGGTGTCGACGGCGAGGACGCTGGCTGCGCCGTGCTGCAACATACAGTCGGTAAAGCCTCCGGTGGATGCGCCTACGTCCATGCAGACAGCGCCTTCGAGCGCGATGCTCCAGTGCTTGAGTGCGGCTTCGAGTTTGAGTCCGCCACGGCTTACGTAGCGCTGGTCGGTACCTAGAAGGCGGATTATGCAATCTTCAGCGGCGGGTTGCCCGGCCTTCTCAATTTTCTGCTCGTTCACCATCACCCGCCCGGCGAGAATCATGGCCTGCGCGCGCTCACGTGAAGGCGCCAGGCCGCGCTCGACCAGCAGAATGTCAATCCGTTTCTTCACAATATTCCATTTCTCTGCAAGTTCATTGGGAGCAGCAGCTCCGGAAATGCAACGCGCACCGACATTTGTGCAAAGTGGAGGAGAGGCAATGAATACGGCATCCAGCGAGACCCTCCAGCGGCTTTTGCTCGACAATTTCCACACTTGTGTTGAAAAAGCTGCGCACTGCTGTAGCAGGAATTGTAAATCGTTGCACCGATGATGCTGCGGTCAGGAAGATTCTGGCGGAGCAACGCAAACGGTGCAGATTGGAGAACAGCGCATGAACACTGGCTCAAACGCGCTACTCTGGTTGTTACCCACGGGCATTTCCACACTTGTGTTGAAAAGAAAATCAAAATCAGCTCCGGCAACAGCACGCAGCCGGAGCCGCTTGGGATAGAATGGCCAAACCAAACCACATGCCAATTGCCAAGCAAGCTAAAGCTCCGAAGACTGCGGCAACCTCCAAGAGCTTCTCCCTGGTGCCCGCCACTGCACAACAGCAAATGTACAAAAGTATCGCAGCACTGAAACCAGCTGTCTTCGGCGAAGCAAGCGGTACGGAGATTGCCGAGATTGCGATCTCCCTTGCCATCGGCGCGAATGATCCGGTGATTCTTTGCGACGCTGCACGAGGGGCGCGCGCCGTGCGCAAGGTGTGCACGGTTGCGAAAAGCAAGAGTGCGAATGGACGCTTCACCGCTGGCACTCTCGCGGCAGTCGCCGCACTGATTGAGGACGCGAAGGCAACTGCGCTGATCTGCGCTGGCCGCTTGCAGCCGGAAGAGGATTACCGGAGCGCTTTCAGCTTTGCGGCACGCCAGAAGCTTCCCATTCTGTACCTGATTTCAAACCCGTTCACACCGGGGCGACGCCAGGCACTTGACCTGCGCACGCTGTACGCTGAGTTCGGTATCCCGGTTTTCAGTGTGGAGGCGAATGACGCCATAGCCGCCTATCGGGTCGCCACCGAGGCACTGCACAATGCACGCCACGGCCGCGGTCCCTGCGTTGTAGAAGCGCTGACCTTCGCGGGCAAGGGCGTCAGCAAGGACGACACGCTCTCCCTGCTTAAGGACTACATGGAACGGCATGGTAACTGGCCCATTAAGGGCTAATAATCGAATCTGCACCTTTACTGTTCTTCACCTTTCGTAACACGACAATTTCAGCGACCTGTAGTTTCATAGTCAACATGACTTGGGCCAGTTCACGCCGCTTCATTCCCGCCGCCGTGTTCTTCTTGCTCTCCTGCGTTGCCGTGCTGTCGCTGGCAGCCACCTCGACTCTGATCCCCCTGGCCGGAAACGACCATCCAGAGGTTCGCACCGAGATTCTCACGTCTTTCCTCCACTAAAATCATTTGCGTCCGCGCATTGGAAAGCCGCACCCTTGGGCGCGGCTTGTTGTTGATTCGCTGATTTGAGCGGCTGGTCTAGTCGTAGATCGACACTTGTCCGGCAGGGGGCTTGAGGCGGATCACAAACTCCTGCTGCGGCTGGTTCAGTTCAATGTCATCGCCATAGGTCTGCATGCTGTGGGCGATCACCTGGAGGCGGAATTTTCCGTAAGGGATATCCTCTATGTGGGCTCTGCCATCGTTATCCGTCTTCAGTTGAAAGCCCTCACTCTCCTGGCTACCGTCCCGCTTCAGCCCATGGACCACGACGCTGGCATTCTTGAGAGGCTTGCCGTTGGACTCCTTCAACACTACGAAACTCACCGCACAGAAATGTTCGGGAGGCTTCGGCTTTTTCCCAGCGAAGAGGCAGACGGGCACGACGAGCAACAAAGCTACTAAGAGGGTGAAACGCAATCTCATGAGGGCTCCCACCGGAAAGGATCTCCGGAGTGGCTCTATTGTAAGGGGAGTGAGGCCGTGTGCAAACTGCTGCTTCTTAATGGCCTGGAAGGCTGTCGGGGATTGGGGCAACTTGGGGACGGCAAGGTTTCAGCTCTGGAATTATGAAATCTGAGTGAATTACGCTCATGGCAGCTTGACATCTTGCGATGAAGGCGATAAATTAGCACTCGTATGGCAGGAGTGCTAACAACATCCTCCACGGGTGTTGCTCCGCCAACGTTTGAGATGCGGCATCTGCCGCGATCGTACCACTCAATCCCGAGAGGAGTTCCAAGAATGGCAACTGCAACTACTACAAAGCTAACCCCCTTGCATGACCGTATTGTCGTGAAGCGCGTCGCCGAGGCGGAGACCAGCCGTGGCGGCATCATCATTCCTGACACAGCCAAGGACAAACCGCAGGAAGGCGAAGTTGTCGCCGTCGGCAAGGGCAAGTCGAATGACGAAGGCAAGGTATTCCCGCTAGCCGTGAAGTCCGGCGACCGGATTCTTTTCGGCAAGTATGCCGGAACCGAAATCAAAATTGACGGCGAAGACCTTCTGATCATGCGCGAAGAAGAAGTCCTCGGCATCCTCGAGAAGTAATCCCGGCGGCTCATTGAGCTGCTATTTGAACTTTTAGTCCACCGTCGGGATGAACCCGCGTGGAGCAGTTGAAGAATTTCGAAGGAGCTTTTAACAATGGCAAAACAGATTGTTCACGGTGAAGAATCCCGTCAGTCGATTCTCCGCGGCGTAAATACCCTGGCAGATGTAGTCAAGGTCACGCTCGGACCCAAGGGTCGCAACGTCGTTATTGAGAAGAAGTTTGGTTCGCCGCTCATCACCAAGGATGGTGTGACCGTTGCGAAGGAAGTTGAACTGAAGGACTCGCTCGAAAACATGGGCGCGCAGATGGTGAAGGAAGTCGCCAGCAAGACCAGCGACATTGCCGGAGACGGCACCACCACCGCAACCGTTCTGGCGCAGGCTATCTTCCGCGAGGGCGTGAAGACCGTGGCTGCCGGAGCGAATCCGATGGCGCTGAAGCGCGGCATCGAGAAGGCAATCATCGCCGTCAACGGCTCGCAGGACAAAGAAGGCAACCGCATCCCGGGCGCACTCGACAAGCTGAGCAAGCCGGTTGATCGCGAAGAGCTGATTGCCCAGGTGGGCACGATCTCCGCCAACAATGATGAGACGATTGGCCACATCATTGCCGAAGCGATGAAGAAGGTTGGCAAGGACGGCGTCATTACCGTGGAAGAAGCCAAGACCATGGAGACGCAGTTGGAAGTGGTCGAAGGCATGCAGTTCGACCGCGGCTACCTTTCGCCTTACTTTGTGACCGACGCCGAGCGCATGGAAGCCGTGCTCGAGAACGCCGTCATCCTCATTCACGAAAAGAAAATCAGCAGCATGAAGGACCTTCTGCCGCTGCTGGAGCAGGTTGCCAAGAGCGGCCGTCCGCTCGTGATCATCGCCGAAGACATCGACGGTGAGGCACTGGCTACCCTGGTGGTCAACAAGCTGCGTGGCACGCTGAACGTGGCCGCCGTCAAGGCT
>Ga0181537_10000110_pt1 | contig 70183 bp, 62 predicted proteins | sample PEATcosm2014_Bin_39_FD_119765 | JGI IMG/M metagenome (GOLD analysis project Ga0181537, IMG submission 119765) | Peatland microbial communities from MTU Mesocosm Facility, Houghton, MI, USA - PEATcosm2014_Bin23_10_metaG | ecosystem: Environmental > Terrestrial > Soil > Wetlands > Peat | place... | reverse complement strand
AAGTTCGTGCGCAAGGAAGATGTGACGCCCGAGGCGTTTGCGCGGGAGAAGGACATTTATCTGGCGCAGGCAGTTGCCTCCGGCAAGCCGGCTCATATCGCGGAAAAGATGGTCGCTGGCAAAATGGAAAAGTTCTACGAAGAAGTTTGCCTGCTGGAGCAGCCCTTCATTAAGGACCAGACGATGAGCATCGCGCAGCTGATTGCCGCGAAGATCGGTAAGTTGGGCGAGAACATTGCGGTGCGCCGCTTTGCGCGCTTCAAGGTGGGCGATGCGGGCGAGACCATCGCCATCACGCAGCCGACAGAGCCAAAAGCCGAGTAATCGAAGGGCGCCGAAGGCGCCCTTTTTCTCTGGATCAACAATGTCGTATATTCCGCCAAACGCTAGGTGGTATATCACCGAACTCATCGAGGAGATTATCGTGGAAGGCGATAAGCGCAACGTCGTCCACAAGAATCTGATTCTAGTCAGAGCGACTTCCCCTGAACAAGCATACGATCGGGCTTGTGAGCTGGGAAAACAGAACGAGATGGTCTTCCATAACCCGGCGGGCGCAAAAATTTCAATTCGGTTCCGAGGAATCGCGTATCTCGATGTCGTCCATGACGAGCTGGAGGATGGAGCGGAGTTGCTTTTTGCGGAGCTGGTTGGTGTGCCAGAGGTAGACATTTTGAAGCTTCTTGTTCCGAGGGATAGGCTGACAGTGTTTCAACCCGTCGAACGCTCGGCGGTGCCGGATTATAGCTGCAAGGAAATCGTGGAAGAGGCCAATGAGATCACCAGGCTTTCGTCCGAGGCAAACACCTAAATGACCGCTCCAGTATTCAAACGAATTTTGCTCAAGCTTTCCGGCGAGGCGCTAGCCGCTGACCAGGGTTTTGGAGTTGACACCAACCGTATCCACGAAATCGCCGCTGAAATTGCCGATGTACGGTCGCTCGGAATTCAGATCGCCATCGTAGTAGGAGGGGGAAATTTCTTTCGCGGAGTCGCTGAACAGGCGAAAGAAATGGACCGGGTGTCTGCCGATCACATGGGCATGTTGGCGACCGTGATCAATTCGCTGGCATTGCAGGACGCGCTGGAGAAGCAGAATGTCTATACGCGAGTGATGTCGGCTATTGAGATGAAACAAGTCGCGGAACCCTTTATCCGGCGGCGTGCGATACGGCATCTCGAGAAAGACCGGGTCGTGATTTTTGCAGGCGGTACGGGAAACCCATACTTTTCGACTGACACCGCTGCTTCGCTGCGCGCTATGGAGATCAAGGCCGAGGCGATTCTGAAGGCCACTAAAGTGGATGGAATTTATGACGCCGACCCGATGGTAGTGCGCGATGCTAAAAAGTTTTCGCACATCACTTATATGGATGTGTTGAAAAAGGGTCTAAAGGTGATGGACTCGACGGCGATTTCTCTATGTAAGGACAATAACCTGCCGATTATCATCTTCAATCTTAATGAGTCGGGCAACATCAAGAAGGTTGTGACCGGAGAGAAGATCGGCTCGCTGGTCAGCGCGTAAGCATCCAGGCTGGCGCTGAAGAGTTATAATTCAGGGTTTTGATTCCTAAATAATTGGAGCTATAGCAATGGCGCAATCCGTCATGGCAGGCTTGGCTGGCCTCAAAGATACTTACGTGCAACTGAAGTCCCGCATGGATAAAGCGGTTGAAGACTTCCGCAAGGCGATGGCGGCGACACGCACCGGGCGGGCGTCGGTACACATGCTCGATGGAGTGATGGTCGAGGCCTACGGCGATCGCATGCCCCTCAATCAGGTAGCACAGGTGCATGCGCCGGAGCCGCAATTAATCACTGTTCAGCCGTACGATCCGACGGTTCTGCCCGCGATTGAGAAGGCGATCCGGTCGGGAGAGCTGGGACTGAATCCCATGAACGATGGGAAGATGATTCGGGTGCCGGTGCCACCGCTCACGGAAGAGCGGCGCAAGGACATGGTTAAGCACCTACACAAAGTTCTGGAAGAGCATCGCACGGCGGTCCGGAACATTCGACGCGACGGCAATGACGCCATCAAGAAGGCGATGAAAGATAAGAAGATTACCGAGGATGAGGAAAAGCGGTCGATGGAAGAGATCCAAAAGCTCACCGATGATGAAATCAAGAAGATGGAAGAAATGAGCAAGGGGAAAGAAAAAGAAGTAATGGAGATTAAGTAGGCCGACGAACCTCATTTCAGGATGCCCGTCCCCGCTGAGACAAGTAACGTGATTACCTTCACATTTCGTCAATGATGAACTGTCGGTAAACTTATGATTTGTAAGCACTTAACCCGTGTGCTCTTGTGATTCAGGGCATGTCCTGCCGTAACGAAACACTCCCATATTGGTCGGGTTAGTATCTGCGTACGCCGGATACAGCGTTTCCCCCAAAAATCCGGCTACCTGGGAGTCTACTCATGAAGCGAACACTTGCTATCTTGTGCACTCTTGCGCTTACAGCGCTGACATTGGCATGTGGTGGCGGGACTTCGACGACAAGCGGCGGTTCCACGTCGTCGCAGGGACAGGTATTTGTAACTGGCGAGGACGCGCCGCTGCCTTCGGTGGTTTCGTTCAATATCACGATCAACAGCATAGTTCTGCAAAACAGCTCGACGAAAGTGAATGTGCTCTCCACTCCAACCACGGTTGACTTTGGGCGTCTTGTTGGGTTGCGTTCTCTGCTGGGGTTCAGCACGATTCCCGCTGGAACTTACACGAGTGCAACATTTGCGTTGGCGAACCCGGTGATTTCGTACGTGGATATGACGCAGAATCCGCCGGCGCTGACCCAGTTGAACGGGACATTGACGACTTCTACTGTGACCGTGGCATTTCCGCAAGCGATGGTTGTGGGCGCGAATGGACTTGGCGGCTTGCACATGGATTTCGATCTCCGCCAGTCACTGGAAACCAACAGTAACGGCCAGATCACAGGTACGGTAAATCCGACGATTGACATTATGGCGGTCTCGGCTTCGCAGGAAGAGGGACAGATTACGGACTTTACGGGCAATGTGGTTTCCACAAACGCTTCGAACAACAGTTTTACGATGCAGGGGCCTTACGGCTTCCAGGAAGTGATTGACGTAAATAATTCCACGTCATTCAACGGCGGCTACACCGTCAGTACCATTCCGAGCAATGCGATTGTTTGCGTTGAGGGTACGGTGCAGGACGATGGCAGCATCATGGCGCAGGACGTGGAAGTTATTACCACCGACAAAGCCTTCATTTCGGGACGTGTGCTAGAAGTAAACCCGACGACGGGCCCGGTTCAGACCGTAACCATGTTCGTGGGCGAAGAACTGAACACGAATGGTGTGATTCCGGTAGATTCGGTACAGACGATTAATCTCAGCGGCATTACGCAATACGATGTCTGCTTCTTCGACAATTGGTTTACCAACATTCTGTTCAACGACTCGTCACTGGTGGTCGGACAGCGGATCTTCATCGGTGGCACCGTGAACAACAGCACCTTCACGCCGTCCATGGTTTCGTTGCGCCGTCAGGGAACCATCGGCACCCTGGTTGCGAACAGCGTCAATGTTGTGAACGGCAACCAGGGCAATTTCGAACTCAGCAACGATGGATTGCTGGAGTTCTCAGCCAATGGGCCCTTTACCGTCCAGACTGGCAATTTGACGCTCTTCTTGAACGTTGACGGACTCTCCGGATTGAGCTCAACGGGTTCGGCTAACATTCTGGCGCGAGGCATTGTTCTGAAGGATCCGACAACCGGTGAGCCGCAGATGTGGGCACATCGTGTGCGCGTGCTTCAGTAGCAGTAACTTCAAACCTTAAAACGGGCGGCGTAAGCCGCCCGTTTTCTTTGTCTGTAAGGGAAAAACTTTCGTAGGCGGGGCAACTTCCTGGCTGATTTCTTCGTCTTGGTTGTAATGGGTGACGCGCTTTACTCTGCGAGATTTCTGGAGCAGTAAAAACAAAAGAACTCGAAGCGCAGCAACAGTTTGGACGCTGTGCCACGCTCTACCGTATAATTACAGTTTTCCATACACAGGAATTGAGGTCGCAGCATTCATCGTTCTCAAAAGGATAGGCCTGCAACGAAAAGCAGGCGCGGATGGGTGCGGCTGGAGCGGAGCTTCTCACTGAGTCCATCTCATTCATTGCCAATGCACTTACGGCGGTCGAGCCTCGTCTTGCGGCGGATCCTGGCTGGAGTGCTGATGTGCATAATGGCGATGTCTCCGTTGGGGTGGGGGCAGCAGCAGGAGCTGGTGGCCGGCATTGATGTCCGAGGCAACCGGCGGATCCCGCAGGAGACGATTAAAGCCCGAATTTTCACGCGGCCAGGGGATGTTTATGACGAGGCGGCCCTGGAGCGTGACTTTAATTCGCTGTGGAACACGGGATATTTCGAAGACATCCGCTTTGAGCGCGAGCAAACCGCCAAGGGTTGGCTGATTCACGTTTATGTGAAGGAGCGACCCACAATTCGGGAAATTGACTATGTGGGGTTGAACTCGGTTTCGAAGAGCGATGTGCTCGACCGGTTCAAGGAAGCCAAAGTGGGCCTTTCGCCTGAGAGTCAATACGATCCGACGAAAGTGAAGAAGGCAGAGGTTACCATCAAAGATCTGCTTTCAGAGCATGGGCGTCAATTCGCGACGGTGAAGACCGAGATCCATAAGATTCCGCCTGCGGCGGTGAGCCTGACTTTCGTGGTGAAAGAAGGACCCAAGGTTAAGGTCGGGAAAATCATCTTTCAGGGCAATGCGCACGTGAAGAGCAGAATTCTGCGTAGCGCGATGAAGAACTTGCGGCCGATTGGGATTCCTCATTCGATTTTCCTGGAGAACCTCTTCAGCAAGACTTACGACGCGACCAAACTGGAAGAAGACACCGAGCGGGTGCGGGCGGAATACCAGAACCGCGGGTATTTCAAAGTGCTGGTACAGGATCCCAAGACGGTCATCCACGATACCGGCCACAAAGGATTCCATATTCCCTTGCTACAGTCGGGTCCCGGCAAAGCCGTGAACATCACGATGCCGATTGAAGAGGGCGACCGGTATACGCTCGGCGAAATTACATTTAAAGGCAACAAAGCCATCGCAAATACGAAAGCCCTGCGTGCGGTGTTTCCGATCAAGGATGGCGATATTTTCGACCGCAGCAAGATTGCCAAAGGTCTGGAAGCGCTGCGCAAAGCCTATGGGCAAATCGGATTTATCAACTTTACGTCGATTCCGGATACACGCTTTGACGAAGCTAAGAAACAGGTCTTCCTCGACATTGATCTGGACGAAGGCAAACAGTTCAGCGTGCGGAGGATTGAATTCTCGGGGAATACGACGACGCGCGACAAGGTGATCCGCCGTGAAATCATTTTGGAGGAAGGCCAGGTTTACAACCAGCAACTATGGGAAATCAGCTTGCAGCGATTGAATCAGCTGGGCTATTTCGAGCAGTTGAAACCTGACGATCCCAACGTCACCGAACGGCACCTCGACGAAAAGAACGGTACCGTCGATTTGACCTTGAAAGTGCGGGAAAAAGGCAAGAACAGCATTGGCCTGAGCGGCGGCGTCAGTGGCTTAGCGGGATCGTTCATCGGCTTGAATTACAGCACAAACAATTTTCTAGGCCGCGGGGAGACGCTGAGCGTTGGCGCCAACATTGGCAATTTGCAGCGTGACATCACGTTTAGTTTTACCGAACCCTATTTCCTGGATAAGCCTCTCCAGTTGGGGTTCACGGTTTACGGCCGTAAATTTAACTACGACCAGGCCAGACAGGCGGCGATTTTCAGCGGACAGCAGGTGAATCTGCCGTCAGCGCTCGAGCAAAACCTGCAAAACTACACACAATCGAGCAAAGGGTTCTCAGTATCGTTGGGATATGCGATCCACCACTCATTCAAACGTGTAGGTATCAGCTATTCGTACGATGATTCTTCCATCGTGGCTCTGACGACGGCCTCCAAACAATTGTTCGATTACCTGGCGTTCAGCGGCGTAAACGGGCCGAATGCCCTGAATGGCATTATTACCAGCAAAATTGCACCTAGTTTTACGAAGAACACATTGGATAGCAGCCTCTTTCCGCATCACGGAAGCAGTATTTATATTGCGGGAGAAATTGCGGGGTTGGGCGGAACGGTCAAAACGGTGCGTCCGATTATCGAGTATAAGAAATTCATTCCGGTCCAGAACCGCCGGAACACAATCGGATATCGAGTGCAAGGCACATTCTTGACAGGATATGGCGGGGTTGTTCCGCCGCCATTCAGCCGGTCTTACTTGGGCGGCGAAAACGACTTGCGTGGTTTCGATATTCGTTCGGTGTCGCCCGTGGCATTTTTGCCGAGTATAGGTTCCATCGTTCTGCGCAATCCGGATGGTACGACTGTACCTAAGGACCCAAGCAATCCATTGCGTGGCAGTTACACGATTCCAATTCCGGTGGATCAGATTGTGTTTCCGGGCGGCGACTTCAGTTTGATTGGAAACACGGAATATCGTATTACGATCGCTGGCCCGGTAGCGATTGCACCGTTTCTGGATGCGGGAATCGATCCCATTCTGAACACTTCACAGTTGCGATTGAGCACCTCTCAATTAGGCGTGATCAATACGACCTCATTCGGCTGTCCCAAGTTAGATATAGGGCTCAACTGCACGGGCGGTCAGCTGCCGGGCGCGCCAGGTTCGACGATTCCGGGATTTTCCGACTATTTGAAACCAGTGCCCGGGACGAACTGGACGGTGCGCATGTCGACTGGCCTCGAATTACAAGTCTTCTTGCCGGTCATTAACGCGCCATTCCGCATCTATTGGGCCTATAACCCGCTGCGGCTAGATACCATGAGTCAAGCGCCGGTGCAGATCACGCGGCAGATGTTCCCGGCTGGGGCGGCAGGCGATTATACGTATCAACTGGCAAAGAATGCCTATTCACCGCCTTACTTGCTAAGGGAACCACGGAAAACGTTCCGCTTCACTGTGGCTACGACCTTCTAGGAAGGACAAGGCTTTAATTCTTGAAGTTCTCGGAGAGGGCGTGATTCAGGAAATCGCCATAACACTACGCAAAGCTCCTCAACCGCGACCGTTACGAACTCATGAACGTGCGGTGATGCTGTTAGTTGCCTTTTGCATTTCGCTACTTCTTGGTTCGGTGGTTTTATGTCTGCTTCAAGGGAAGCATTACGTGGTTTTCTTTATATTGATACTGCCGCTACTCGTCGGACTCAGGATTAGCGGTCTATTGTTACGCGGGTCCATAATGCCGCGTTAACGGTGGATAAGTTAAAGACCCGTTACCCATAAGAAACGGGGTTTGACGGCTTGACGCAGTATTTCTATAATGAGGTATCCATCACCACCAAGTAGGTGTAGGGATAATTTTCGTGCGTATCAGTCCGCGCGAAAGCTGAGCAGGCCAGGTAAGCCTCCGCTGGGAATCAAGCATTTCCCCGCTCGGTCTTGAGGCGCAGTGCGGCTAGGCCGTGGAAACGATCTGACGAAATCCGATAGCAATTTCCCAAGGAGTGAATCACAACCCATGAATAGCAAGTTTTTGCGCGTACTCGCCTTCGCGACGTTCGTCGTACCTGGTTTGGCGTTAGCCCAAGCCTCGCCCGCCGCATCCGATCCATTGCCATCCGCCCCGGGAACGACCGCGGTGACGGCGGCTAATGGGACCAAGGTTGGAACCATCAGCGTGGAGCAAGCGATCTTCGCCAGCAACGAAGGCCAACGTGACTTCGAGGCGCTGAGCAAGAAGCTGGAACCCAAGCAGACTGAATTGAAGGGCCAGAATGACGAAATTGAAAGCTTGAAGAAGCAACTCTCCACGCAGGGCGACAAGCTCAACGACGACGCCCGTGCAACTCTGGTAAAGCAGATCGAAGAGAAGCAGAAGAAGCTCGACCGTGCGGTGCAGGATGCTCGTGACGATGCCCAGGCGCAGCAGAATGAAATTGCACAGCGGATTTTGCAAAAGATGGCGCCGATCATCGTGAAGTTCGCCGGCGACAATGGATTCGGTTTAATTATCGACACTTCGAATCCATGGCCGAATGGTCCTGTGCTTTGGGCGGGGCAGGCGGTGGATATCACGAAACCAGTGGTGGACACTTATAACTTGCAGTCTGGCATACCCGCACCGACTCACACAGGAAGTTCGACTGGCGCCAAGCCGGCCGCGACGACCCACGCCGCGACTCCTGCTGCATCAAAACCGCAACCGAAATAACCGACGACACCTGGAAGTTTGAAAAGTTCCATGAAGGCCGCAATTTATGCGGCCTTTTTCTTTTGCGATGAAACGCCGGGCGGCACAGTGGTGGTGTCTTTACGGGAGTGAACATTTTCACTCCGAGAGGGCACCATGTTTGCTGACTCATTGCTGGATGCTTCTTCTGCTGAACGGGGACATCGAAGGCGCACGACGCTTAGCTCATTTTTGTTGCAAATAGCGGCGGTGATTGCACTATTGCTAGTTTCGCTGCTCCGTGTGGAACAACTGCCACCAACGCAATGGAGGTACGCGCTCATTGCACCCGCACCACCACCGGCCGCTCCGGCGCTGCGGGAAGCGCGCGCCGCGACGAGCGGCGTCATGGCTGCGCACCCCCTTTCCGCACCGAGCTACGAACCGAGGGAGATGCCTCCCGACGCCGGATCCGTGGCGCTTGCCGCGCCGGACATAAGTCATTTGGGCATAACCGGATTGAGAGGGCCGGGTGTGCCTTTCAGTAACGGAAGCGCATTGCCCCTGATTGCACCCCCGCCGCCCACGGTTAGCGCGAAGCCTGCACCAGTGTCTCGCATGATGGAGGGGAACTTGATACACCGGGTACAACCGGCTTATCCGGCGCTTGCCAAACAGGCACGGATTCAAGGGTCGGTGGTGCTGCGGGCAATCATCAATCGCGAAGGAGTGATTGAGAATTTGCAGGCATTGAGCGGCCCTCCAGTGCTGGAGCAGGCTGCGATCGCAGCGGTGAAGCAATGGCGTTACAGGCCGTATCTCCTGGGTGGCGAGCCGATTGAAGTCGAGACACAGGTAACGGTGAATTTCTCGCTTGGAGGGCAATAGGAGCGCGCAGCACCGTAGTAACCATCGCACGGAATAGGCAGCCGATATAATCGCAACTTGTGACCATTACAGCCGTGGAAAGAAAGATCCGCAGCGCGACGCGCCCAACGTGGGCTGAAGTATCATTGCCTGCCTTACAACACAATTTTCGGGCAGTGCAGGCGCACATCGGAAAGGACGTGACGATCTGCGCGGTGGTGAAGGCGGATGCCTACGGACACGGGGCCGTGGAATGTTCCAAAGCGCTCGAGCAGGAGGGCGCGCGGTGGTTCGGCGTGACGGGCCTGGATGAGGCGATTCCCCTGCGGGATGCGGGCATTGCGGGACGTATCCTGCTGATGACCGGGTTCTGGCGTGGTGAGGAAGAAGAAATCGTGCGGCTCGGCTTAACGCCGACAGTGTGGGAGCCGGGGCAGATTCAGTCGCTTGAGAAAGCTGCGGCCCGGCTGAAGGTTGCGAGTCAAGCCATTCATCTGAAAGTGGATACCGGCATGGGGCGGCTGGGCGTGGCCCCGAAGGACTTGCAGACGATCTTTTCAGCGTTGCGTGCGGCTCCGCATCTTGAATTGGAAGCCGTCTCCACGCATCTCGCGTCTTCTGAAGTGCTGGACGCGCCGTCGGTGGCTTCACAAGCGCGGAGCTTTGATGATGCGCTCGAAGCACTGCGCGTGGAGGGATGGAAGGCGCCGCTGGTTCATGCCGCAAACACTTCGGCTATGATTTCACGTCGTGAATTGCGCTATAACATGGTGCGGCCGGGACTCGCGCTGTATGGCTACCATCTACCGTTTGAGCGTGCCGGACGTGAAGTGAGCGGCAAGGGCTTAAAGTTAGCCATCAAACCCGCGCTTACGTGGAAGACGCGGATTTTATCGTTGCGCGAGGTGCCAGCGGGGCAGGCGCTCGGCTACGGCGGGACGTATATTACGCAGGCGCCTTCGCGGATTGCCGTGCTTCCTCTGGGATATGCGGATGGGCTGAATCGGAAGATCTCTTCGCGAGGCCGTGTGATTGTCCGCGAGAACTATGCGCCGATTGTGGGAAGGATTTCGATGGATTTAACCCTTGTCGACGTGACCGGAATCAGCGGAGTGGAAGTTGGAGACGAAGCCGTATTGCTCGGGTCGGCTAACGGCCTGAGCGTCAGCGCATACGAGCACGCCGAAATGGCGGAGACAATTCCCTACGAGATTCTTTGCAATATTTCGAAGCGCGTGCCGCGAAAATACATAAGCTAGGCCGTGTCTCGACGGTCTAACCCTTTACCCTCACAATCGTGCCGCTTAATGGCAGATGAGAGTCTAATACCAGCCTCTTTGTTATCCTGAAATGTGCCGTCCCGCTATGCCCAATGGATGTATGACTGGGAGCACCGCTTAACCTCGGTGGACAACAACCGCGTGGTTCGTCCGCTGGAGTGGGGTGTGGAGTGGGCACGACAGTGGCCTTGCCGCAATGGCTACGGCCCGGGATATGTTCCCGAAAACGGTGAGAAATACCTGCTCGAATTCAACCGGCGAATCGTAGCATCGAGCGACGATTTCTTCGCTTATCGGAAACCCAGTGACTTTCGTCTAGAACGACGGGAAGTGCAGGTATTCAGCACGCGGGAAGTTCCTGACCCGAAGCTGGAGGAAAAAGTCCGGGGAACCCACGGCGAGTTTTTGCGGTTCACGTCGCCGGTACACACGCCATACCCTGAAAACAACCTGGTGAATGCGCGCTGGTTTCCCGAACCGGCGAAAAACAAAGGAAAGAAAGCGGTTGTGCTGCTGCCACACTGGAATTCTGACGCGATTTCCTATGTTGCATTGTGCCGCATGCTGAATTGGCTGGGCTTTGCGGTTTTGCGGCTAAGCATGCCTTACCACGATATTCGTCGTCCTACCGAGATATTACGAGCTGATTACGCCGTTTCGGCCAATATTGGCCGCACCATTGATGCCTGCCGCCAGGCTGTCATTGACGTCCGCTCCTGTCTCGATTGGTTGGAGCAGCAAGGCTACAGCGATCTCGGAATCGTCGGAACCAGCCTAGGCTCCTGCTACGCATTTCTCGCGACCGCGCACGATCCACGGATACGAGCCGCGGCGTTCAATCACGCCTCAACCTACGTCGCCGATGTGGTGTGGCACGGGCAGTCTACGAGGCACATCCGGCAAGGCGTGGAGACGGAAATTGACATCGACAGGCTTCGCGAGTTATGGCGGTGTGTCAGCCCAATGTCATACTTCAAGCAATTTGCGCGTTGGCCTCGCAAGTCGCTCATCGTGTATGCAAAGTATGATCTAACGTTCCTGCCTGAGTTTTCGTTGCAGACGATTGAGGAGTTTCAAAAGCACAAACTCAATCACAAGGTGGTCGCGCTGCCGTGCGGCCACTATACAACGGGCGAAACGCCATTCAAATATATGGATGGCTGGCAGCTAGCCAATTTCTTCCGCACTGCATTCAAGGCATGAACGCGATGCATGCAACCCTAACCAAGGATGGGTTGACGCTCAGCACGGACCCCGCGCGGCTGGATCTCGATGTAATTCACAATTTTCTAACTCATTCCTACTGGGCAGAAGGGATACCGCGCGATGTGGTCGCGCGCTCGATTGAAAATTCGCTTTGCTTCGGAGTTTACGAAGGCGAAAAACAGGTTGGCTTTGCGCGCGTAGTCAGCGATTTTGCCACTTATGCATATATCGGCGATGTATTCATTCTGGAGCCTTATCGCGGGCGTGGCTTGTCGGAGTGGATAATGGGAGCCATCATGAGCCATCCGACGTTGCAGAATCTGCGCCGCTGGACTCTGCTAACGCGCGATGCCCATGGGCTTTACGCGAAATTCGGCTTTGCTCCGGTCGCCAAACCTGACCGCTACATGGAGCTTCACAATCCCGGCGTGTACAAGCGTAAACTGGAGCAGCTATGAAGAAATCGATGTCTTTGCCGCTGTATGCCGTTGACCCCGAGGTCGCGACCGCCATTGACAATGAAACACGCCGCCAGCATGAGGGCCTTGAGCTGATTGCATCGGAAAACTTTGTCAGCGAGGCAGTGCTTGAAGCGGCGGGGTCGGTATTCACAAACAAGTATGCGGAAGGGTACCCCGGCAAGCGGTATTACGGTGGCTGCGAATTTTCAGACGTGGTCGAGAATCTGGCGAGGGAGCGCGCCAAGGCGTTGTTCGGAGCGGAGCACGCGAATGTGCAACCACATGCGGGGTCGCAGGCGAATATGGAAGCTTATGCGGCCGTTCTACAACCGGGCGATACAATTTTGGGCCTAAACCTTGCGCATGGTGGACATCTCACGCACGGCCATCCACTTAATTTCTCCGGCAAGACCTACAAGATCGTCCCTTACGGTGTCACCAAAGAAACCGAGACGATTGACTACGACGATCTGGCAAAGCTGGCTGAAAAAGAAAAGCCGAAGATGATTATCGGCGGCGGCAGCGCCTATCCGCGCATCATTGATTTTCCGCGGATGAGGGCGATTGCCGACAAGGTCGGGGCGCTGTTTCTTGTGGATATGGCGCATTTTGCTGGTCTGGTCGCTGGAGGCGCGCATCCTTCGCCGGTCCCGCATGCGCACATCGTGACATCGACTACACACAAGACGCTACGTGGTCCACGCTCGGGGCTGATCCTTTCGAAGCAGGAATTCGCCGCGGCGATTGATAAATATGTCTTCCCCGGAGCGCAGGGCGGGCCGCTGGTGCACATCATTGCGGCAAAAGCAGTCGCTTTCCAGGAAGCGATGCAACCGGAATTCCGTGAGTATGCGCGGCAGGTGGTTTCGAATGCGAAGACGCTGGCGGAGACACTGATGCAGGAAGGCTTCCGCATCATTTCGGGCGGAACGGACACGCATCTGATGCTGATTGATGTATTTGCCCAAGGCATGCTCGGTAGTGAAGCGGAAAAAGCGCTGGGCGAGGCACATATTACGGTCAACAAGAATGCAATTCCATTTGATACCAATCCGCCGATGAAGCCGAGCGGGATTAGGATTGGTTCGCCGGCGCTAACAACGCGCGGCATGAAAGAACAGGAAATGAGGCAGGTGGGCCGCTGGATTGCAGAGGCGCTGCACCATCGGAACGAACCGGCTGTACTGGCGCGGATCCGGAAGGATGTCATGTCGCTGGCCGATGAGTACCCGCTTTACGCCGAGCGCCGGGCGCGGGCGGAAGTGCGCGCTTAGGGACGCATATCACTGTCGTGGTGATTTTAATTAAATTTCTTCCGTGAAGATTGCCATTGATATCCGGCGGATGACCGAGTTTGGCATCGGCACTTATACCCGCAACATTGTCCGGGCTCTTGGACGCCTCGACCACGCCACCACTTATTTTTTGATTGGCCCACCAGAGCGAGTCACCGAAATCGGGGCGCTTCCGCCGAACTTTAAAACCATCCCGATGTTGTCGAGCGACACGACACTCAAGGGGTATCTTGAATTCCGTGCCGTTCTTAAGCAGTTGGAGTGCGATCTGGTGCACATTCCGCACCTGTTCTGGATGCCGCGCAACTTGCCCTGCCCCTACGTGATGACGGTCCACGATCTGCTCGAACACATGTCGCAGGCCCATGGGCTTTCGCACGTCAAGCGATCGGCCCATTTCTTTTCCACGCGATGGGTGTTGCAGGGAGCGGCGCGGATTCTTGCGGTTTCGCAGTTTACCAAGAGTGAAATCGAGAAAATTTTTGAGATTCCTCCGAATGTCATCGCTGTGGTCTATAACGCCATTGACGGCCGGTTTCTGCACGGACACGCGAGCAACGCCGACCGCCAATTTTTGGCCGAACGTTATCAGATTACTTATCCTTTTATGCTTTATGCGGGCAGCATCAGTCCGCACAAGAACCTGGTGCGCATCATTGAGGCGTTCTCGGCGTTGAAAGCGGAGTTGGAGAAAGAGGAGAAATATCCGGACTTGAAGCTCGTCATCATTGGTGACGAGCTATCGAAACACCCCGACTTGCGACGCACGGTCATCCGGGGCGGTGTACAGAACGACGTACGTTTTCTTGGTTTTGTGCCCATCGATGTTTTACGCATTTTTTATGATGTGGCCAAGGTATTCGTTTTCCCATCTCTGTACGAAGGATTCGGTTTGCCTCCTCTGGAAGCCATGGCCCATGGCACCCCCGTCCTCACTTCGAATACATCTTCCATACCTGAAGTTGTGGACGACGCCGCCGTGCTCGTCAATCCTGAAAATGTGTTTGAAATGATGCGGGCGCTCAGGCAAGTCCTGCTCGACACTGCCCTGCGAGTAAAGTTGAAAGAGAAAGGCTACGCGCAAGTGAAGAAATTTTCCTGGGATGATTCGGCGGCGAAAACTCTTCGGATATACCAGGAAGTCGTCGGCCTGCGAAACAGGTCCGCCGAGGAGCCTCGATCCACGAAGGCCGCTCTTCTATAGCTCCGATATCCCTTCGAAACGCTTAATCAATTGGCCTGGGAACTTGCGGGAAGCTGAAAGTCGAGCCCGCGATCGTCATTTTCTTTGACGGTTGCCGGCAGATCGAGTTCTGACAAAGATATCTTCCAGCGACGATCTTGGGTTAAATCGTACAACGTTGTACCAACGATGGCATAGTTCGCGACCTCCACTTGGTGACCATCTTTGAAGACCAGCACGGTAGGAGGCTGCGGCGCGGAATCTTCCTCGGATGCGACCGAGGCAGCGAAGTTTTGACCGGCGGGACTGGACTCAGAACTTGCTTCCTGCGCTGTGGCCGCCGGAAGGGGCATATGGCGCTCAGCTGTGGTCGCGCTTGCATCTTGCTGATCGTCGGCGTCAGTCTCTTCCGTGGCGGGTGGACCATCAACCACCCAGGGATACGCATAAGGAAAATAGTAAGCGCCCGCATATCCGTTGCCGGAATTCCGGCGATGATGCGTATGGGATGGAGGAGCTAGTCCAAAATTGCCGAAACCAAGGGAGGTTACGCTCGGCGGGGTTCCGTGCGGCCTATTGCCGGTTCCTCCGAAACCCAACGATGTGACCGAAGGGGACGTGCCATGAACGGACTGGGCCTGCGCAGGCCCGTACCATAAAGCAACCGCCAGGCTCAAAACCGCGACTGCGGCTGGATTGCAGCGAATCACAAGCCAATCATACTCCATTTCATCGGCGATGGCCCCCCTGCGCAAACCACGACTTTCCAAGGGATTTACACAAGGGGGTTGCGCGAAGAGACCCCTTGGGCCAGAACTCTCGCAGCTACGAGGAAACGGCCGCGAGATGCCAGAGATTCGCCAGCGCAATCAACGACAATAAACCCCAGATGCAAGCGAGGACGAACTTGCGCTCTTTGGTTTCCAGAAGATCGGCAGCAACTCCTGAGACAAAAACGAATAAAAAGGGCACCGCCATAAGATAAAAACCGAGACCGGGATAGTGGGGCGACGAGAATCCTAACGCCAAAAATAGCCATGCGACCAGCAGCGGCGCAGTGTTGCCGAAATAGCGAGTCCGCGGCCACAGAAGATATCCGGCCAGCGCCGCAGGTAACGCAACCAGCAGGACGGCGGCCACCTCCTGAAAATGGACCAGTCCTGCCCGATAAGCTTCAGACATAGCCAAAGTCCGCCAGGTTAAACCGAAAAACTGCGCATGGCGAAGACTTTGCCAAAACACGCTGAGCTGAAATTCATAGAATGCCAAAAGAATAAGCAGGGCCACGGCGCAGGCCGCGCACCAGATGGCCAATACCGCTTTTACCCGGACCGGCGCCAGATAGAGCATAAATCCGAGCGCGAGAGGGACGAGCACGATTAGTGAAAATTGAGATCCGATGGCCAAAGCGAGCGACAATCCCAGCAGCAATATGCGGCGCCAGTTCCAAAGCACGACTTCCCGCGGTGCGTAGAGAGTGTGAGCGACAGCAATCGCCGTAAAGACGGCCCCAAACGCGCCCCACGCCGCGCCAATCTCAGGCTGCGCCTGCCAGAGCGTACTGCCGCGAAGAATTCCGGGAGAAAAGCAGTAGAGAGTCAGGGCGATGTACCCGCCTTGATTGCCGTAGAGACGTCGCGAAACATACCAGAGTGACGCCCCGAGTAGCAGGCCAAAAGCCAGATAGGGCAGGCGACCCATCCAGCCCCAATAACGAATTACGTAGGCGGGATTCTTGCCGTGTTGCGACCATGAAGCCAGCGGCGCCGCGGCGATGAGATACCACAGCGGCGAGTGATTCGGATCGTATCCCTCGTTATCCTCTATCTCGGGCGGATCCTCAATACCCGATTCCAGCCGGGCCATGGAGGGCGTTCCCGCCACAGCTTGCCCCCGAATCTGCAAGAGGCCTTCCTGCACCCGGAACAGTTCGTTCGCGTCCACGTTGCGGGGATCGGTTCGAGTGATGAGCCAACAGCATTGTGCCGCAAATGCCAGAAGCAAACCGGCAGCAATAACTTGCGGATGTCCAAATCGTTCGCGGGTGAAAAATCTCGCCATAAGCCAAGTATCGGTTTTACCATGTCTGAGCCACATTCGAAGAACCGGCTGCAAAAACGCAGCGTATTTTTACCTATGAGCGAAGAATTCAAGGGTCAGGCTGAAGCCTCGGGCGAACTGCCGGCGCCGGCAATCGGACCGCCTCCCCCATCTCCGTCACCGGTTCTTTTTGGCCCGCACGGCCTGCGCGCGGGATGGCGATTGCTCTGCTATGTCGGCCTGGTCATGCTCACGGCATGGAGCTTGCGGATAGCCGGCACGCACCTCCTTCAGCACAACATCGGGGGACTATGGTCGAATCTGCTGGGCGAAGTCGGCGGCGTGGTTGCAGCTTTCATTCCGGCTCCGATTATGGGCCGGGTGGAAAAGCGCCGCTTCGGCGTCTACGGCTTGCCCGCGAAAGGCGCTTTCGGCAGAAATTTCTGGGTTGGCTCATTATGGGGATTTGCCGCCATAAGCCTCTTGCTGCTGGCCATTGGAGCACTTGGCGATTTCTCGGCCAGCGGGCTCGCACTCCACGGGGAGCGCATTCTGAAATTGGGCGCGTTCTGGGCGTTTGTGTTTTTATGTGTGGGCTTATTCGAAGAATTCCTCGCCCGTGGATACGCCCAGTTCACCCTGGCGCAGGGGATTGGGTTCTGGCCAGCGGCGGTATTGCTCTCGGTCGCATTCGGGGCATTGCATCTCGGAAATCCTGGCGAAAACCGCGTGGGCATCGTGGCCGTTGTGATGATTGCACTCTTCTTTTGCCTTACGCTTCGCCGCACCGGCAATCTCTGGTTCGCGGTGGGATTCCACGCTGCCTTCGACTGGGGCGAAAGCTATTTTTATTCCGTCCCTGACAGCGGCAGCGTCTCGCCCGGACATTTGCTGAACTCGTCATTTCACGGCTCTCATTGGATCACCGGTGGCACCGATGGACCGGAAGGCAGTCTTTTCATCCTCGTGCTCATCGTCGTTCTTTGCCTTGCATTCGTTCGCGCCTATCCTGAAGTGCGCTACGATGCCCGAAATACCTAGAATGAGCGCGGCGGGGGGCACAGTGTCCGCGCCCTCCCTCACCACGAGTAATGCACGGTGTATGAGACCACCTGCTCGCCGTCTGGCTCCACGGTCACCGGAAACTCGACGGTCTGCGCATCCACCTTGCGGAAATTCTGGGACTGCTCTGTCATCTTCCAGTTGGTCCAGCGATAGAGATGTTCAACGACACGGATGTTCGCACTTTCTTTTTTGTGATTGCGCACATGAATTTCGAACGACTCCTCCATCCACCGCTGGCTTGAATCCACATGATAGCTGGTGCGTTTTCGTTCGCCCACAACATCGAACGCGTTACCAGTATAGATCCGGATAGTTTCGTCCTTGGGCGTGTGGTCAATCACATTCTCTCCCACAAACTCGAGGTGGCCGTCAGTGTCGCGACGGTAGAAGCGCAGCTTGCCCTTAGGCAAAGGCATCCCGAGATGATTCGATTCAGAGTTCTTGAATTCTTCCATCACCCAGATTTTGGAGTTGGATGCGGTTCCATAGCCGGGATCGTTGCGGCGCTGGTCGGGGTTATAGTACGCGTACTGATCTACCTGCGCCCCGTCGTATATGTACAGGCGTTGGGCCTTGATGCTCGCAGCTCGGACCAACTCGACTTGTTTGGTTTCATTGTCGCGCAGCGTCGTTGGGCGCTCGAGGGTGTAGAGATGGAACTCGTCGAATGACTTCTCGCGAACGGTTGGTGCGGGCGCGGCCATGTCCATGGCTTTGGCTTCGGCGGCATAGACGCGGTTGCTGAGCGTCCCTTCGTCGATTTTGCTCACGTCTCCTGCCAGCAGCTTGATGCGCGCGTCTTCAAATGTCTTGCCACTCTGGTTGCGCATGGTAATCCAGCCCACCATGTCGAGCAGGTCGCTTTTCGCGGCGGGATTATCGGAGACCACGAGATTGTAGTCAGCTTGCCATGACATGCCGGAAGCAACGTATGAGATTTCGGCGCTTCCCTCGCCCGGAGCATCGGTTTGCAACAACCAGTCAAGTGTCGGCTTAAGAATCGAGTCGGCAGCAAGCTGCGGAAACAGTGGCTGGCCGGGCAATCCGAAGCGCAAGACGCCGTCCACTTCCACGATGGGTTGGGAATACGATGGCTGATTGTAATTTTGCGTGGCGTATCCGCTGGGAATGTAGCCGCTGCGAACGATCTTTCCTTTCACGACTTCCTGGCGGTCTCCACGGCTAACCAGAAAATCGATCGCCTTCCCCTCGTAGTAGGAGAGCAGCAATTCCTGCGACACCGGGTCATTGCGATAGTTCTGTTCGAGCACCTGAAGTGTCCGTCCCGCGGGATCGCGCAGAATCACAGAGTCAGGTTCGAGGTGCGCAGCGACGCCTGCATAGTTCACCTGGTTGACTCCGGGCTTCAAAGCGAGTGGAAATCTCTCGCGTGCCACGAAGAAATTCTGGTTGTAGATCGTGAGCGCGGGCTGCGTGTCGCTTGCAACGAAACCCGAACTTGCCAGCGCCAGGGTGGGCAAACGAAGCAGCAAAAGCAAAAGTCTTTTCATATACTTCTCCTCGTCGATTAGTGGGCCGTGAGGGGAGAAGAATCTGGCGGCCTTGGGTTGAGAACGGCGGCTTGAAACCAGCTTGCGAAGATTATTGCCCGTAACCCGCGCTGGTTACTGGGGGTAACTCTGGGCCGGTTACCGGGAAGCAATGGCTGCCGCTAGCTTTCGTGCGGCGCCGGCAGATTCACCAAGAAAGAGCGCCGGCTCAATTAATTCAAGTTCCATGAGGCGAAATACGCCTTCTTCTATAACGCCATCCACGCGGGCGTAGAGCGGGTTCCCGGCTACGAGAATGGCTTTTTCCGCGGCTTCAATAACAAACCGGGGTGCCTGCGCAAGTCGTTCATGGCCGCCAAAATCGTGCTGAACGCGAAAATCTCCCACCTTCGGCGTTTTCAGAACGGCGTGGCTGAACTCGCCATCGAAGAACATCAGCGACCATTCACCCTCGCTGAGGATGGGCTCCATAAATTTCTGCACCATCACTCCGGTCCGCGCGCGCAGAGCTTCGAATAAATTTTGCATTTCTTCCGCCTGCTCCACCTGAATCAACTTTGTCTGATGTGCGGTTGCCGAAACACGTGGTTTGACCACAGCTCGTTGCCATCCCACGCGCCTCAGCTCATCGGCCAGCGAGACATTCGGCCCAGGCTCCAGCCATAGTGTGGGCACAATCGAGATGCCCTTGCCTTCCAATTCTTTCAAATAGGACTTATTGGAATTCCAACGGATGGTTGCGGGAGAATTCCACACCGGCACGCCCAGCATCTCAAGCCTTTCAATCCAGCGCAAGAATTCCGCAATGCGCAAGTGATAGTCCCAACAGGAGCGAATGACGACCATCGCGGACGACGACCAGTCATACGACGGGTCGCTCCAGACCGCGGCCTCTGCGCGAAAGCCTATCGCCCCGAGCGGCGGCAACAAAAGGCGATCATCGCCGGTTAAATGAGGATACGCGTCGGACGTGGCCAAGGAAATTTTTCGCATAAGCAACAAAAATGGGACGACAGGGAGTCGTCCCAGATTTTCCGCAATTCGATGTTTCAGATATCCAAATTCTTCACATCCAAGGCGTTCTCTTCGATGAACTTGCGGCGTGATTCGACGTCTTCGCCCATCAGCGTCGCAAAAATCGTCTCCGTGGCCAATAAGTCCTCCAGCTTGACGGAGAGCAGCGTGCGCCGCTCCGGATCCATAGTTGTGTCCCAGAGCTGCGGTGCAGTCATCTCGCCCAGGCCCTTGTAACGCTGCACCACAAGGTCTTTGCGGCCTTCGGCTAATACGTAGTCGAATAATTCCCGCGCGGTTTGCTTCTCGACGATAATCGGCTCCGTTTTGCGCGCGGACTTCTTAGGTTTCGCATTCTCTTCTGCGCCTTCTGTTTCGGCTCCGGTTTCTTCCTCTGCCTCGGCATCGGCATCAGACGCCTGCGCCTTGGACGAACCCTTGGCGATGCTTTCCACCACAAAAGGCGGCTCCATGTACTGTTCAATCTGCTTGAACTTGGAAAGCAGCTGCCGGTACTCGGCCGTCGAAGCTAACTCCCAACTGATCACGTGCTCCGCGCCCTGCGAGTTGACGAAGCGCACTTCCCACAAATTGTGCTCTTCCTCAAAACGGCTCTCGACGCTCTTGAACTGCCGCTCCTTCTGCATTTTCTTCAGTTCTTTTTCCAGCTTCTCGATTTTCTTGGGCGGCTCTTTTTTCTCACCTTCAAAATCGGCGCGCTTGGAGAGATCGAGTTTCGGCAAAAGTTCCGTTACATGCTCATCGCGCACACGCTTCAGGACTTTGTCGAACAACTTGAGGTATTCATCAAGCACATTGATAAAACGGGAAAGATTTCCACCCTCGAGTTTGGCCGCGCCTTCACCGTAGCGGACGATCAATCCGTCGGAAGCACGCTTCACCAGCACTTTCACGTATTCGCGATCGTCCTTGATGTACTGCAAAGACTTGCCCTTCTTGATGGAGTACAGCGGCGGCTGCGCGATAAAAATGTTGCCGCGCTTAATCAACTCCTGCATGTGCCGGAAGAAGAACGTGAGCAGCAGGGTGCGGATGTGGCTTCCGTCCACGTCGGCATCGGTCATCAGAATAATCTTGCCGTAGCGCAACTTCGACGGATCGAAATCTTCCTTCGAAATGCCGGTGCCTAGCGCCGTAATCATGGCGCGAATTTCTTCATGGCCAAGCATCTTGTCGTAGCGCGCTTTTTCGACGTTGAGAATTTTTCCTTTTAACGGAAGAATCGCCTGGAAGCGCCGATCGCGTCCCTGCTTCGCGGTGCCGCCTGCCGATTCACCCTCCACCAGGAACAGTTCGCACCGCTCTGGCTGCCGTTCGGAACAATCTGCTAGTTTGCCGGGAAGGCCACCACCGTCTAACGCGCCTTTTCGGCGGGTGAGGTCGCGGGCTTTGCGGGCGGCCTCGCGGGCACGCGCAGCTTCAATAGCCTTGTTGATGATCTTGCGGGCGACGGCGGGGTTCTGCTCGAAGTAGGCGCCCAGCCGTTCATTGATGAAGGCCTGCACAATCCCGGCGATGTCAGAATTTAGTTTCCCCTTGGTTTGACCTTCGAATTGCGGCTGCGGCAGCTTCACGCTGATAACGGCCACCAAGCCTTCACGTACATCGTCGCCAGTAAGGTTTTCTTTGAGGTCTTTGAACAGGCCTAACTGTTGTCCTGCATAGTTGATCGTGCGCGTCAGCGAAGTACGGAAGCCGGAAAGATGCGTGCCGCCATCCACCGTATTGATGTTGTTGGCAAAGCTGAAAACCGACTCAGAATAGCCGTCGTTGTATTGCAGTCCGATTTCCATGGCAATGCCGTCTCGTTCGGCTTCCATGTAAATCGGTTTGTCGTGCAGGACTTGCTTGCCTCGGTTGAGATGCTTGATGAACTCCGCAATGCCGCCGTTATATTTGAACTCCGCGGTTTTGGGCTCGCCGGTTTTCGCGTCGGTCGTGCGCTCGTCAGTCAGCGTAATCAGCAGGCCTTTATTGAGGAACGCGAGTTCGCGCAGGCGCTGGGAGAGCGTGTCGAAGTTGTATTCGGTCGCGGTGAAGATGCTTCGATCCGGCAAAAAATGCACCTTTGTCCCGCGCTTGGCTTTGACTGCACCCGTTTTCTTCAGCTTGGTGGTCGGCTCGCCCTTCGAGTAGGTCTGCTCCCAGGTAAATCCGTCGCGCCAGATTTCGAGATTCAATTCCTCGCTCAGCGCGTTTACGCAACTGACGCCGACGCCATGCAAACCGCCGGAAACTTTGTATGTCGAGGAATCAAACTTCCCGCCCGCGTGCAAGGTGGTCATTACGACTTGCGCGGCAGGGATTTTCTCGCCATCAATGTCCATGGCATCCACAGGAATTCCGCGGCCGTTGTCTACGACGGTGATGGAATTGTCCAGGTGAATGGTGACTTCAATTTTGTCGGCGTGGCCGGCGAGGGCTTCGTCAACGGAGTTGTCCACCACTTCGTAAACGAGATGATGTAATCCCAACTCGCCGGTCGACCCGATGTACATGGCGGGGCGCTTGCGCACCGCTTCCATGCCGCCAAGCACCTTAATCGAATCGGCGGTGTAGTCTCCGTTGGAATTATTTGCGGGCGATTTCGCGTTCTTATTCTTCTCCGCAAGCGCTGCGGTCGTGATCTCTTTGGTGGCCATTCAACTCCGTCTAATGGGCGCTCAATTTTATGCTGGTTTAGCCGCCGATAGCAGCAGGGCCAGTTCTCCCCAAACTGCTGAAATTACTAGCACTTAACTTGGCTTTGACTATATGAAATTATACCACGAAAATGACTTGAAAATGTCGCATCGAGTCTGCCGGAAGTACCTGTATTTGCAACACAAAATTGACCAATTTCAGTCTCGCAAGAGAGGAGACAGTTTAGGCACCATCCGGGCCGGAAAATCATCTAAATTTCTGGTCGACCTGATAGCATAGAAGTTTCAGGAGACAAGCGATTCGATGAGTGTTCCTGTTTCACAGATGTGGACGGTGGTCACCTACGTCCTGGGCCAAAAGCTCGCCGGGCGAAAGCAGTACCCCCTGGTGTTAATGCTGGAGCCGCTATTCCGCTGCAATCTGGCCTGCGCCGGCTGCGGGAAAATTCAATATCCGGCTCACATTTTGAAGAAAGAGCTGACGCCGGAGGAGTGCTTCCGTGCGGTGGACGAATGCGGCGCGCCCATGGTTTCGATTCCCGGCGGGGAACCACTGATGCATCCCCAGATCGGTGAAATTGTTGAAGGGTTGGTGGCGCGCAAGAAATACATTTACCTCTGCACCAATGCTTTGCTGCTCAACGAAAAGATTGGTCTGTTCAAACCCAGCAAGTTTCTGACGTTCAGCGTACACCTCGACGGCCAGCGGGAGCACCACGATCTTTCGGTATGCCGTGAAGGCGGCTATGAAATCGCTGTGGACGCGATCCGCATGGCTCTAGATAAGGGGTTCCGGGTAACTACCAATACGACTTTGTTTGATGGCGCCGATCCCAATAGCGTACGAGCCTTCTTTGACGAGATGATGAGTCTTGGGGTCGAGGGCATGATGCTTTCGCCCGGCTACTCCTACGACAAAGCGCCCGACCAGCAGCACTTTCTGGGTCGTGCCCGGACGCGGCGGCTTTTTCGTGCCATCCTTTCAAACCGCAAACCGGAGTGGAAGTTCAATCTATCGCCGCTCTTTCAAGAATTTCTCATGGGCAAACGCCAATATGCCTGTACGCCCTGGGGCATGCCCACTTATAACGTCTTTGGCTGGCAGAAGCCGTGTTACCTGCTGCAGGATGGCTACGCCGATAGCTTCCAAGAGCTTCTTGACCAAACCGACTGGGCCAATTACGGCACCGAGTCGGGAAATCCGAGGTGCGCCAATTGCATGGTCCACAGCGGTTACGAAGCGTCAGCGGTCAACGACCAGTTTGGATCGCTGGGCGGATTTTTCGCCACGGTAAAGGCCACTTTGTTCTCGCGTTATCCGGATGAGGGCGCGATGCGGTTGCTTGATGAGCCGATGCCACCCACCCATCCGCTGGTGCAAATCGATGCCGCGCAGTCTCAGACTCTGGAGGAGACGCGGGCATGAGCGAAACGTCGAGCCATACGCCCCTTCATCCCGATGCGCTAGAAGTCGCGCCGGGCACACAGCATGAGCGCCTTGAGGGATGGATCCCTTCGCTGGCCACCGATGAAGAAGTTCGTATCGCGCTCGAGAAAGCGTTCGACTACCGCGGCGATGTAACTGTCACCAGGAAAGATGGCAGCGTTGTGGAAGGCTACTTGTTCGATCGACGCTCCGGTCGTACGCTAGCCGAGTCGACGGTGCGGCTTTTCCCCAAAGGCCAGAACCAGAAAGTTTCCATCGCCTACGCGGACATCGCCGCCCTGGCCTTCAGCGACCGCGACCCTGCCGCCGGCAAGAGCTGGGAAGCCTGGATGAAGAAATACGCCGAAAAGAAAGCTGCGGGCGAAAAGAACATCGGGTTACACCCGGAGGCGCTAGAGTAGTGCGATGAGTGGCTTCCCCCCAGGCTTCGCGGCGCCGGCGTAGCCGTAGACGACCCACTAAGGCGGCGCTTTAGAAGCGTTCTACTTACGCAGAGCAAAGCTCAAATTCCCGATCAATTCTTCCACTTCGTCTTCATCGCCAGCGATAAAGGTAAACGAAACGACGTAGTCCCGCTCCAATTCCACCAGCGTACTCTGCTGCATGGTGAGCCTGTCTTTGTTGACGCCGGGCATGTCTTTCGCGAAGTCTCCGCGGACCAGTTTCTTCGTTCCAACGGCAAATTCATCTGGGCCGCTGACGATTTTAAAACCTTTTGCGCCAACCAGCTCTTCCAGCGGACCAAAATAATCGGCGGCCGATTTCAAGCCCGGATAATTGGAAGCCTTCTCCGCCGCAATAACCACGGCGGAGTTGATCGTATCGCCCGGAGCATCGGGCGGACGTTCGAAGATAGCTAATAGAACGCGTGACTTCGTGCTGTCAGCCCCTTCGTTCTGCATATCATCTGTCCGCTCAACCCATCCAACGGGAATCTTGTAGCTGAAGGTGTAAGTGGCATTGCGATATACGTCATCGGTAACCGCTCCAGCGTCGGGTGTTTGGACAGCCGCGCTGTGAGAATGTTTAGGCCGGGATGAGCTGCCAGGGCCCGAAGGAGTCTGCCCGCGAAGGACGATGGAAAAAATCGAAAGAACAAGAAGTAAGCGCGGCCACCGCATACTCTTGATGGTACAGGATGCTCCGCGCTCGAAGGCTAGGTTAGGCAGCTTTGGGCAATTGCGGTTGGGCGCAGAATGCACAACGGCGCGCGTCAATGGGAATCTCGCTCAGGCACTCCGTGCACTTCTTGGTCGTCGGATCGGCAGGCGCCGGCGCTTTGCGAGTCCTGGCAATTAGGGCATTTACGGGCGTCACAACGAAGAAGTACACCGCAGCCGCAATGAGGATGAACGAAACCACAGCGTTGACGAAATCACCGACGGGAAACGCAGTGCTCCGAATAGTGAAACCGAGAGAAGAGAAGTCGGGCTTGCCGACGAGCGCCGCGATGAACGGCGTAATGATGTCTTTTACCAGCGCCGCAACCACGCTTCCGAACGCCGCGCCCACAACCACGCCGACTGCCAAGTCCACCACGTTGCCCCGAAGCACGAATTGCTTGAATCCGCTAAGCATGTTTTCCTCCTACAGGAACGTGCCGGAAAATGTAAAGCGATGGGTGGATTTCGTCAAGAGCGACTTCAAATCCGCATAGGCATGACGATGTAGCGGTACTTGTACTCTTCGCCTTCGGCAGGGCGAAGCTGGCCGGCGGATTGGGCGTCTTTAAGTTCCAGCTTTACGTCCGCGCCGCCCGTAGCTTTGAGGAAATCAATCAGATATTGTGCGTTGAAGCCGATGGCCAAGGGGTCGCCGTTATATTCGACTTCCAGCGAGTCTTCCGATTCACCTGTCTCCGTTGAAGACGCAGAAAGTTTCAATTCGCCTTTTTCGAGCTTTATGCGAACGGCCCGGGAACGCTCATCGGCGAATTGGGCCACACGGGAGATGGCAGCCATCAACTCGTTGCCAAGCAGAGCGATGCTCTTGCTCGTGTCTTTGGGTAAAACAGCCTCGTAGTTGGGGAATTGCCCGGTGAGTTGGCGAGAAGTGAGCAACCGGCCGCCGATGCGGAAGAATAGCGTGGATTCATCTTTTGCGAACTCGATAGTTTCAGCATCGGTTGAGTCGAGTAGCGACTTGAGTTCGTCCATCGCCTTTTTGGGCACGAGTGTCTTCATTTCACCGGAAACGCCTTCAAATTTCTCGCCGGTGCGCTCGATATGCGCCAGCCGATGCCCGTCGGTAGCGACCATGGTGATGGACTCAGGTTTCAACACCATCAGCGCGCCGTTTAGTGTATAGCGCGATTCTTCATTGGCAATAGCAAAGCCTGTCTTGGCGATCATGGAGCGTAACACTTGCGTCGGAATCTTGACCACGCCAACGCTGGGAAATACGGGCAGGCTGGGGAAATTCGATTTTGCCATCCCCACCATTTTCGTATTTGATCGCCCACAACGAATGCTGACCCAGTGATTTTCCAGGAGCTTGATGGTGATGTCGGCATCGGGCAGAAGCTTTACGTAGTCGTACAATTTGCGCGCCGGGATGGTGCAAGAGCCCTCTTTTTTGACCTTGGCATTACAGGAAGTCCGCAGACTGAGATCCAGATCTGTGGCCGTGAGCGATAACTTATCGCCCGCCGCTTCGAACAAGTAATTCGACAAAATAGGAATGGTGGTCTTGCGTTCGACCACGCCCTGGGTCGCCGTTAACTCGCGCAACAATTCTTGTTTGCTGACTGTAATTTCCATCGTGGTGGTACCCGCAACAGATGCAATGGCTTCTACCGGCATAGACTCTACTCTCCCCGGGCGCGGATGCTACTTCGATTACTCTACTTATACCAAATACAAAACGTATTAAACCAGCAGTAACAGTAGGCACTACGGAAAAGTGGATAACTCAGTCAAGCTCTGCGTATGCTTCTGCTTGGACCGCGTTGTTCATGTAAATTAAGCGGCCTGATTCCAGTTCGCGTGCGAGTATGAACCAACCCACTTAAGCCTGACTACCCAACTTCTCCACAACTTTCACAACGGCTCCACAGCCCTTACCGAGGAAGAACAGACTCAAGCGAGGAAATCGCCAGCACTAATGCGAATTATCCGCCCAATTGCTCCGTCATTTTATTGAGCAACCTGTTCAAATCTTTGTCGTCTGTGCGAGCGTTCTCAATTTTATCGACCGAGTGCAGCACCGTAGTGTGATGCTTACCGCCAAACTGACGGCCAATCTCGGGCAAAGACGCTTCGGTCAAATGTTTGGCCAGATACATGGCGATCTGCCGCGGATAGACAATCGAACGCGAATTATTTTTGGCTTTAATTTCGACGAGGCGCAATCCAAATTGCTCGGCAACCGCCTTCTGGATGGACTCAATCGTCACTTTGCGGGCCTGCGAATCGATAAAGTTCTTGAGTACCTGCTGGGCGTAAGGCAGAGTGATCTCGGCCCCAATCAAAGAAGAATGGGCCACCAAGCGGATCAAAGCGCCTTCCAGTTCGCGTACATTGGAACGAATGTTCGACGCGATATATAGGGCGACATCCGTGGGCAGCGTGACTTTTTCCTGCTCTGATTTTTTCTGGAGAATGGCGACTTTTGTCTCCAGATCGGGGGGTTGGATATCGGCGATCAATCCCCACTCGAAGCGGCTGCGCAGGCGGTCCTCGACTTCAGCCAACTCTTTCGGAGGACGGTCGCTGGCGATCACGATCTGCTTCATCGACTCGTGCAAGGCATTGAACGTGTGGAAGAACTCTTCCTGGGTACGTTCTTTTTGAGCCAGAAACTGGATGTCGTCGATCAGCAACACATCCATGCCGCGAAATTTGTCGCGGAAGGAGGTCATCTTGTCGTAGCGCAGCGAATTGATCATCTCGTTGGTGAACTTCTCGCTGGAGACGTAGCAGATGGCCGCTTGCGGCTGGCGACGCTTGATTTCGTGGCCGATGGCCTGCATCAAGTGGGTCTTGCCCATGCCGACGCCGCCATATAAGAACAATGGATTGTAGGCCTTAGAGGGTCGCTCAGCAACGGCCTGGCAGGCTGCGTGGGCGAACTGATTGGCGCTGCCGATGACGAATGCGTCAAAGGTGTAGCGCGGATTCAGCTGGGCGGCCCCATCCCAATCAAAGCGGGATTGAGTGGCGTGCAACGCTGCGCCGGTGCGCGAGAGACCTCCGTCGTGTCGCACGGGGGTGGCCGCGGGATCATCCTCGGGAGTGACAAACTTTACGTCTTTGTACTCAAGGCCGAGATTATCGAGAGCTTCCTGGATCAGATCGGCGTATTTGTCGCCGACATGGCGGAATTCCGCGGTGGGGACGCGAACAAAAAGCACGCCACCCGTGGTGTGACTGTAGCGGGTGGGCTTGAGCCAGGTGTCGTAGGAATGACGATTGATCTTTTTTTCGAGCGCGTCGAGGATGCGAACCCATGGATTGGGGGCAACGCTGGTGCTGGAGACAGACATAAAGTTCATCAGGGCGTCCACAAAAAATTTTAGGCAGCCTTACCTTGCAAACGTGTCAACGACAACGCCATCAGTCCCGGCCGCTGCTCATTTTCAGAACTCCGTCAAGGCTTCATCAAGATTGCGATGGACAGACAAACAGGACAGAGCGGCATACTAGCACAAAATTTTTCGGCGTGTGGAATTCTTTGCGAAGGTTCAAAAACCGGCGCTCTTTGATTGGAAACATCTGGAATGGCTCTGTCAAGTGTTCAAACTGTAACTGCCGCGTCGATGGTGCAACACTGATCCGCGCATGGAATGGGCGGTTTGCCCGTCCGCTTGTTTGTCATTTATACTCATAGTTTGTCTCTAGGCCATTCAACGAATTAGGAGCAGCAAGTTTCCATGCCCAAGCGTACTTTCCAACCCAATCGGCGTCACCGCTCGAAGACCCATGGCTTTCGCACGCGCATGAAGACCAAGAGCGGCGCCGCCGTCATTTCGCGCCGGCGGGCTAAAGGCCGCAAACGCGTTTCCGTTAAGCCCGGTTTCCGCGAATAACTGCGGCCCTCTCGAACGGGAGTGGCCGTGATTCGGCGCTTCGAGTTCGGACCATGCAATGGCAGAAGGGAATGTTTCCCGGGATAGCGGCGATAAGAGAAACCCGCTTCGCCCCGCTAAAGGGAGCCGTAAACGCAGCCGGCTTCTGCGCCATGCTGACTTTGAACGGGTTTACAAACAAGGCAAACGATATTTTTCCGCGAGCATGACATTTTTTTACTTGGAGCGAGAGGACACGGGAAGCCCACGCGTCGGGTATACAGTCAGCCGCATGTTGGGCGGCGCTGTTGACCGCAACCGCATGCGGCGTCGACTACGAGAGGCTGTTCGTTTGTGTGGGCTGCCCGGCATGCCGGTGGATGTTGTGGTGAATCCGAAGAAATCATTGCTCACGGCAGATTTTGCGGACGTACAAGCGCAGGTAGCCCGCGCTATGCAAATCATCGGGAAGGCAGCGAAGTGAAATTTTCGGCAGACCGCTTTGTATTAGCCGGACTCCGCGGCTACAAGTGGGCCGTCTCACCGATGCTGGGGCCGGCCTGCCGCTACGTGCCGACTTGCTCTGAATATGCGATGGAAGCCGTGGAACGTTATGGCGCCTGGCGCGGGGGTTGGATGGCTATCGGGCGCGTCTTGCGTTGTCATCCGTTTGTCAAAGGCGGCTACGATCCGGTGACGTCGTGCGAAACGCGAACCAGATCAGCACTTTACCGGCACTGAACAAGTTGAGTCAAGACTTTGGCTGAATTTCAAAATCCGCAGCAGGATCCCGGCGCCGAACGGCGGTTGGTGCTGGTGTTCGTTCTCACGTTCATCGTCATCCTGGTTTCGCAGCCCTTGCTGAAGAAGTATCTTCCGCAACCGCCCTCGCCGCCTGCGCACAATGAGACGCAAGCGACTCCATCGGCCCAATCGCCTTCCGAAAAAACGATAGAGCCATTGCCGCAAGTCCCGACTTATGCCTCAAGCGGGGTTAAACAGGGCGCAGCCGAAGCCGAAACTGTGGTGGAAAACGACTTCTATCGCATCACGTTCACAAATCGCGGCGCGCGGGTTAAAGCGTGGGTCCTCAAAAAGTATGACGACGACGCGGGCAAGCCGCTTGATCTGGTTAATTCGACGGCTTCGGCGCTGTACGGCTATCCGCTTTCGCTGTGGACGTACGACGAGGCCCAACGGAATGAGCTGAATTCTGCGTTGTATGTGCCTTCGGCCACCGGCGTAATCACCGCGCCTGGAGATCTCACGTTCGAATACTCTACCCGCAACTTGACCGTAAAGAAGACATTTCATTTTGACAGCAGTTACGTAATCGGCATACAAACGTCAGTCTTCGCGGGCGGTAGTCCGGTAACAGCCTACCCGATGTGGCCGGCAGGTCTGGGTGACCAAAATAACTCTATAGGCTTTCACGCCTCGCAGGTGGAATACCAATACAACGACAAGACCACGCAGCTGGCAATTAAGAAAATCAGCGGCGGAGGTACACAACACGGCCCGTTCAATTGGGCTGGCATCGGTGATTCGTACTTTGCGGCGGTCTTCGTGCCCGAGAATCCGCAAACCGCCGTGCTGGTGACATTGCGCAATGCCCTCCAAATCCCTAAGGATCCCAGCAAGCCGAAAGAAGGCGTGGTGCCAGTGGACGTCCTGGGGGCGGCGGTTGGAGATCCTTCCGGCGTTACGAATGCCCGCCTCTACGCCGGCCCAAAATCGCTCGATGAGCTCCAGTCGGTTTCAGTGCCGACAATTATCGGCGCCGAACAGGATTTGCGTACGCTCATTAATTTCGGCACGTTCGGCATCATCGCGCGGCCATTATTTGCCTGGCTCCGTTGGACTTACAAATACGTCCACAACTGGGGTTGGGCCATCGTGCTGCAAACGCTGGTCATCACGCTGGCGCTGCTGCCGTTGCGCATATCGAGCATGAAGTCTGCGCTGAAAATGCAAAAAGTTCAGCCGCAGATGAATGCCATCAAGGAAAAATACAAGAAATACAAAATCAACGATCCACGGCGCCAGGAGATGAACCTGGAGATCAGCGCCCTTATGAAGGAGGAAGGCGTGAGCCCGCTGGGCGGCTGTTTGCCACTCATTGTGCAGCTGCCTTTCATTTGGGCCTATTACAAAATGCTCGGGGTATTGATTGATTTACGGCATGCTCACTGGCTCTGGGTCAGCGACCTGTCATCGAAAGACCCCTATTTCATTTTGCCCGCCCTCTTGGTCATTAGCATGGTGATTACGCAGCGAATGACGCCACAAACTGGGATGGATCCGGCCCAGCAGAAGATGATGAACATCACCATGCCGTTGATGATGGGCTTCATTTTCTTCAATCTTGCAGCCGGGCTAAATCTTTATTACGCAGAAAGCAACTTGATCACGATTATTCAACAGGCCGTGATGAACCGCACCAGCCTGGGCCGCGAAATGCGCGAGTTGGCCCTCAAACGCGCTCGAAAGAAACAACAGAAGTAAAATGTCCAAGCCGAGTCTTGCTTATGCCCATTTCTGACAAAATTGCCGCAGCCAACAAGATTAACGAATTTCTTTCCGGTATCGTGAAACACGGCGCCCTCCGCCTGAAATATCGCATCACGGTTGATCCGCCATTGCCGGAGGAGCGGGACTGGGAACGGCCGGAGATTCTCGTCGAGTTCACAGGCCCGGACGCAGCGTTGTTGCTGGAGCGAGGCGGTGAAGTTCTCCGCGCCATTGAACTGCTCGCAATCGAGATGCTGCGCCTGCCCGGCAATGAGCACGAAAAGATTTCTTTCGATTGCAACAATCACCGCTCCATGCGGATTGAAGAATTGCGCATCGCCGCGGGAGTGGCGGCTGATCGGGTGCGCAAGAATGGCACGCCGTATGAGTTTGCGCCGATGTCATCGCGAGAGCGCCGCATCGTGCACCTAGCTCTTCGCGAGCATGAGGACCTGCATACGGAAAGCCAGGGTGAAGGCAGCCGTCGATGTCTTGTGGTTTATCCGAAGAACTACAAGCCGGCAGGCCGGAGCCGATAAGCGTAAAAGCCGCATATCCCCCAAAAGCTATTTCACTTCCTGTAAGCGCCCCGTCTTTACATCATAGATAAATCCGCGCACGGGAATATCCTTGGGAATCCAAGGGTGCGATTTGACTTTACGAACCTGCTCGCGCACATTTTCCTCGAGATTGTCGAAGGCGTGAAAATGAAGAGGTATCTCGGGCGAGACCCCGGTCTTCTTTCGCATTTCCGCCTGCAATTCGTTTTCGTTTTTCTTGAGCAGCCCGCAATCGGTGTGATTGATAATGACAAATTCCTTTGTCCCCAGAAGATGATGTGACACGATGAGTGAACGAATCGCGTCTTCGGTGGCGATGCCGCCCGCGTTACGGATCATGTGCGCGTCGCCCAACTTCACGCCCATGCACATTTCAAAGAGAATGCGCGAGTCCATGCAAGCCAGAATGGCCAGTTTGCGACGAGGCTGCACGGCGAGAGTGCCGAAATCAAAATGGCTGGCGAAATTCTTATTAGCTTCAATTAGTTCGTCTGTGACGGACAAGAAATTGCTCCTTATGAAAGTATAAGCCGCCACCCGCTACAATCTTCTTTTGTGGCAACCAACATTGATGACACTATTGTAGCGGTCGCAACGCCGCCCGGGCGCGGGGGAATCGGGGTCGTGCGCCTTGCGGGGCCGGAGGCCCGCGCGATCGCCGCGCCTATGCTGCGCCTTAAACACGAATTGCAGCCGGGCCGCGCCGTGTTCGGCGAATTAATCGATGCCCACAAAGGAGCGGACATCAGCGGTCGCCCATCGGACCAAGGGTCACTAAATCGTATCGATGAAGTTGTTGTCACCTACTTTGCCAAACCGCACTCTTATACGACTGACGATGTCGTGGAAATTGCAGCTCACGGTTCGCCGGTCGTACTGCGCCATATCGCAGAGATGGCTATCGCCCGTGGCGCGCGCGTGGCCGAGCCGGGCGAGTTTACGATGCGGGCTTTTCTCAACGGGCGCATCGACCTGGCACAAGCCGAAGCTGTGCGCGACCTCATCGAATCGCAGACGCTGTATCAGGCGCAAATCGCCGCCCAGCAGCTCGACGGAGCATTGTCTCGCTGTTTGCAGCCCATCAAACAAGCTCTGGTCGAACTGATCGCAACCTTGGAAGCGGGCATTGATTTCGCAGAAGATGATGTTGCAATACTTCCGGGCGAGCAAATCTTGCGGCGCATTACAGCGGTCCGCGCACCGCTCGAAACTTTGGCCGCCTCTTTCGCATACGGCAAGCTCGTGCACGATGGGATCACGCTTGCCATTGTGGGACGCCCCAATGTCGGCAAATCCAGCCTGTTCAATCGTCTGGTCGAGCGTGACCACGCAATCGTCACCGCGACACCGGGTACGACGCGCGACCTGGTCAGCGAAACAGTGGCAATCGCGGGAATACCGATTCGCTTGATTGATACGGCCGGAATCCGCCATGCGCAGGATGAAGCCGAGCTGATGGGAATTCAGAAATCTATGGAAGCTCTTGCGGCTGCAGATCTTGTGATTGTTGTGACCGACGCGTCGCAACCCCATCACGTGGAAGATGAGAAATTGTTGCGCCTGATTGAGAACAGGGCAGCGATTTTAGTGGAGAACAAAGCCGATCTGGCGATCGGAGCATCTTCAGCTCCAGTCGGTCGGGTTAAGGTTCGCACTTCGGCCATTACCGGGGAGGGAGTTGTGCAGTTGCGCGATGCAATTCTGCGGCAGGCCGGCGGCGAAATCGGTTCGACGCAGACATCGGGATTCCTTACTAACACGCGCCATCAAGGATTGGTAAAGCAGTCTCTCGCAGCGCTCGATGCCGCGGACAACGCAGTTGCAGGCAGGACGCCGCATGAAATGCTTCTATTGGATCTCTATGGCGCTCTGCGGCCGCTTGACGAAATCACCGGCGCCACGACGGCGGACGACATTCTGAATCTTATTTTCAGCCGTTTCTGCATCGGAAAATGAAATAACATTTATGGCCTTCGAGATTTAACGACTATTACGGAAAGGATAGCCATGAGGAGAAGCCGCCATTTGATTTCCGTCTTTGCATTACTTGTATTGACCGCATTCTCGTCAACTGCCCAAACGAATCACGCAAGCAGCGGCATTGCCTCACGTTTTGCCGACGTCGACGGAGTAACGCTGCATTACTTCGCAAGTGGCTCTGGCCCTGCTGTAATCCTGATTCACGGTTATGCGGAGACGTCGCGCATGTGGCGCCCTCTTATCCCCCAGCTCGCGGTGAAATTCACGGTTATCGCCCTCGACCTGCCGGGTATCGGCGATTCGGCCATCCCCAAAGATGGCATGGATATGAAAACCGCAGCTATTCGCATTCACGATCTGGCAAAGTCGCTCGGGATCCAAAAAGCCGAAGTGGTCGGCCACGATATCGGGCTTATGGTCGCATATGCCTATGCTGCTCAATTTCCCTCGGAGACCGAAAAACTCGTCGTGATGGATGCTTTTCTGCCCGGTGTGGCTGGATGGGAGGGCGTTTACAACAGCCCGTCGCTTTGGCACTTTCGCTTTAGCGGGCCGACGCCGGAGGCCCTGGTACATGGGCGGGAGCGAATTTATTTCGATTACTACTGGAACGAATTTGCGGCAGACAAGCGCCATTCGATTCCCGCGGCAGACCGCTTTGCCTATACTGCCGCATACGCGCGACCGGGACGCATGCGCGCCGGGTGGCAATATTTCATTTCCTTTCCCGCGACAGCTCGTGACTTTGAACAATTCTCCAAAACCAAACTCACCATGCCCGTCCTGGCAATTGGCGGAGACAAGGCCAATGGGGGAGTTCTTGGGGAGCAGATGAAGATTGTCGCGGAAAATTCGACGACCATAATTGTAAAAAACTGCGGACACTGGCTCATGGAGGAGCAACCCAGGGAAACGATGGATGCTCTACTGAAATTCCTGTGAGCATGCGAAGTTGAAAGCCATCGGGTGTGGCCGATACATCGATAGCACCGCCCATCAGTCGAGTTGACGGTCATGCAATTGCAGCCTTGGCCAGATCGCTCGTAAATATAAGAAAAACAATCTTTTGCCCCTTTCGACGGGGGCCAAAGTTGTCGAGACGATGCACCCCTTGGGATTTCGCCAAGAACAAAGGGCACCGGGAACTACACGAGTGCTACACTTTTACAGACAAGATTGTGCCGGATTAGCGTTCCTTCTTCGAAAGCGTGATGCCAATCAATCCCATGTATACCGGGCTACAGACGGTCACGAGAGCTTTATTGGGCGCGGTGATTACAATCGCGATCGCATTATCGGCGTCTGCGTCCAATCAAAATCCCATCCGTAGACATACCGCAGTTCATCCGCCGGCACCGCCGATTGTTACTCCAACGCCGCCACCGAGCCCATTGACTTTGCAGCAAGAACCTGCGATACCGCCACAAGTTACATATAGAGAAGGCGCACTCACCATTAACGCGCCGAATTCAACGCTGGTTGATATCCTCAGGGCCGTCCGTCAGCAAACCGGGGCAGAAATGGACGTCCCGGGCAATCCGAGTGATCGAGTGGTCGGGCATTTTGGACCGGGGCCAGCGCGAGATGTTTTGGCGGCGTTGTTAAACGGGTCGCGCTATAACTATGTGCTACTTGGTTCCGCGACCGATCCGAACGCGCTGGAACATCTAATTCTGACTGCGCAAACCGGCGGCGGAGAATTGCCGCCTCCGCCTCCAGTGCAGCAAGCGCAACAAGGAGCACCCCAACCCGGCGTATTCGGTGGTGACGCAGAACCGGCAGGAGATTTCGGCACTCTGAGCAGCGGCAACACCGACGCAGAGCAACCGCCTGACGTAGATCAACAGCAGGCCTCTGATGATCAAACCGTCCAGCCCGATGACAATGGATTCCAACCCGGCGTCCAGCCTGGCGGCATCCGTACGCCGCAGCAGCTATTGCAGGAGTTGCAGCAGCGTCAGCAGCAGGGGGGCCAGAATGGTCAGCTCTTCCAACAAGGCGCGCCCATCCCCGGGCCGCAAACGCCACAACAATAGATCTACTGCGTGAGCGTTTCCGTTTTGCTATTCGTCTTAAGCTTGAAAACGCCCTCGGGTAGGCTCTTATTGATGGCAATGTCAAAATATTTCGCCAGCCGGTAGCCATCAGACTCGTACATTTTCTGCTGGATGGAAATGCCCCGGGCAGGATCAATCCACAACGTAATGTGGGAGATGTTGTTGCGAACTTTTTGTGATTTCGGCACCAGATCCAAAACGTCGGCCGTGATTTCGCCTATTTTCTCAGTTCCTCTGTAGGAAACGTCAAACGACTTCACCAGGTCTCGACCCGATCCGCCAAACCCCAGCACCAGGAAGGTCTCAAACTCTTCGCGGTTCTTAGCTGCATTGTGCACAGTCACACGGTTGATGCCTGTTTCGTAGAGCTCAATCTTGTCGTCGGCGAAGAGCACATACTTTGGGGGCTTGGGATCGCTCACATCGGCGGCCATCTCGATCTGATTGCCGGTGCGGCGAAAATAGATTTCCCCTTTTTGTGTATCAATCACGTCATTGATCGCAGTTTCAAATTGAATCCATTCGAAACTGGCTTCGGTAGTGCGAAACTTCGATGATGCGGCATCCATGCTCGCCAGCGTGGCGTTCAGCTGCCCGCTCGCGTTTGCGGCAGGCGTCTGCTGTGCCCAGGCAACGGCGCAACCCAGGCCTACAGACAGCGCTATCTGCAGGTGCCGCCGAACTGACGTCATCATTTTCGCGTGCATACTCGTTAACGCCGCGCCCATACGCGATATTTCACAATGTGTCCCGTTGCATCGCGGACCGTTTCATATTTTGTAATGGTGATTTCGCCCGAGATGGGCTCGATGATCTTGTGCAGTTCTTCTCGAACCGGACCATCGCCGGAAACGGTCACGGCGCTGCCGTCAATCTGATAGACAAATCCGCCACCGGAGTCCGGCATAACTACCACGCCTGTCGGTTGCGGAATGTGCTCGGTTGGCTTGTCTTTGAAGTTGATGACTCGAGGAGAAATGAACACAAAGAGCAAAATGAGCGTCACCATGATGTCGTACTGGATAGTCCCCCGCTCGTACGACCACAAGACGAAGTCGCGGATTGTGCGCCCGATCGTTCGCATTGGCAGCTCCGGCGTTGTCACAGCCGGATTGGCGATTGCTCTGCTCAAGTCTAGTTTCTACCCCTCACGTGCGCAATGTTAGAACTTTTTCGGTGTTATTCGCTCCGCGCCCATATAAGGCCGTAATGCTTCCGGAATCAATACGGTTCCATCGGCTTGCTGATAATTCTCAATAATCGCGACCCAGGTGCGCCCAACGGCGAGCGCGCTGCCGTTCAGCGTATGGACAAACTCGGGCTTGTTCTTACCGTCTGGACGATAGCGAATATTGGCCCGCCGCGCCTGGTACGCCTCGAAATTCGAGCACGACGAAATTTCGCGGAACAGGTTCTGCCCCGGCAGCCAGACTTCCAAGTCGTAAGTCTTTGCAGACGATGGTCCCATATCGCCAGTGCACAGCGCCATCACGCGGTAATGCAGGCCGAGCTTCTGCAAGACCGTCTCTGCATTGCGCGTCAGCTTTTCCAGTTCGTTATAGGAATCTTCAGGTTTGGAAAACTTCACTAACTCAACTTTTTGAAATTGATGCTGCCGGATGATTCCGCGCACGTCTTTTCCATACGATCCGGCTTCGCTGCGGAAACAAGGCGTATAGGCTGTCAGCGAAATCGGCAGTCGTGCGCCGTCCAACACCTCGTCTCGATAAAGATTTGTGACTGGAACTTCCGCCGTCGGAATGAGCCAAAAATCTTTTTCGCCTTGTGGCACACGAAATAGGTCAGAGGCGAACTTGGGCAACTGTCCGGTGCCGCGCATGGAATCGGAATTGACCATGTAAGGCGGAAGCACTTCGGTGTACCCATGCTCGCCAGTGTGCAGGTCGAGCATGAAGTTCGCGAGCGCACGCTCCATGCGGGCGCCTAAATCCCAATAAACGGCGAAGCGCGCTCCAGCAAGCTTTACAGCTCGCGGCAAATCGAGCACGCCTAATTCTTCGCCCAGTTCCCAATGTGGCTTGGGCGCGAAATCGAATTTTGGCGGCGTGCCCCATTGCCGCTGTTCGACATTGTCATCGGCGCTTGTGCCGATCGGAACGCTGCTATGCGGCAGGTTTGGAATGCCCAACAGAATTTCGCGCAGGCGCGCGTCGTAATCTTCAGCGGATTTTTCCAGCTCAGCGATCTTTTCGCGCGAATTCTTCGTCTCCCCGACCAAGGCAGAAGCATCTTGTCCACTCTTCTTCAGCTTCGCGATTTCTTCGGTGACTTTATTGCGCTGGGCTTTCAACGTCTCAGCCACCGTAATCGCCTGCCGGCGTTCAGCATCTACCGAGGCAAAATCCCGCAGTACGTCAGCCGGATTTATGCCACGCTGGCGCAGCTTTTCCTCGACGAGCGACAGATTTTCCCGTACAAAGTTCAAATCCAGCATGGATAATCAACTTTACCGAAAAATGGCCAGAAGCGCACCTGAAAGCCCGTGCATTCGAGGTTTGCAAGTGAGATAATAGGGCGCGAAGTCAGCGTCGGACATGCCCACCCGGCTCCAACTCGTTTTTCTCGCCGTCGCGGGATTGGCCGCAATTCCCCAAAATTCTTATGCGCAGATGCGCGGGTTTGGTGTGCGGCCTGGATTCGCTCCGAGTGGCGAACTGCACGGCGAGCCTTGGCGCGGTCATCCCCGGCCCGGAATTTATCTCGGCGATCCCTTCTGGGGCTCGGGCTATGCTTCCGATCAGCCGTACTATGGCGACTCGGGGCCGCAAGTGATTTTGTTGCAGCCGCAAGCGGAGCCAGAACTGCCTCAGCCACGCGTCCAACCACTGATGATCGAATTGCAGGGCGATCGCTACGTCCGCACAGGGGGATTTGAAACTGCGGACTCAGGCGTACCCGAAGTTTCCCGGTCTTTGCGCGAAATGAGCGCCAATGCAGCACCTGTTCATATTCCGACCGTTCTTGTTTATCGCGATGGGCATCGCGAAGACGTCTCTGGCTATGCGATTATCCGCAACGTCATCTATGCTCGCGGCGACTACTATCAGGATGGCTTCTGGACCAAGAACATCGAGCTATCTTCGTTGAACATTCCCGCTACGCTCAAAGCCAATCAGGACAATGGCGTGAAGTTCATGTTACCTTCGAGCCCCAACGAAGTTGTGACTCGGCCATAATCACAGATTTCGCCCCCTCAACCATTTCAATGACTTGTCATTCCGCGCCGTTCCCAGCACCAGGAGAACATGGGTAGGAATCTGCTTTTCTAAATGATGCAACCATGCACCAGTGATTCTTGTAGAACCAACAAAGTACATCTTAACTACCCTCCCTATCGGCCTATCATCAGATAGGTATTCGCCGGGGAGGCCGCTGTATGGCAGTGGGTCAAGTTGTTCTCTATTTCGACAAGCAGGAAGACGCCGTGGATTTCGCGCTCGCCGCCAGCGCGGTGATTTCAAGCGAAGGACAAGCTGGCGAGACTCCGGCCCTGGCAAAAATCGCCGAAGAAATCTGCAAGGCCAGCCGCATTACCACCGAGGGCGTGCACTCGTCAGAGCAGTGATGTTCATCGGCCTCGCGCCGACAATGGGAAGCAGCCGACCGTACAACTTCGGAGTACCCCTCCCCCTTACCTCGAATGAAATGTTCAAGATAGCCACCTTATTCCCGCGGATCTAACATTCCGAAGGGGTTAACACGCAATATCAGTCAAACAAAGCGCTTAGCAACGTGGCTGCGATTTGCGAGTTCCGTTTTGGAAAGTTGCCAACAGTTGTCAAAGCACCGATGCACCGCTTACGAATAGCGTGGCCGCTTGGAAATGCGAGGTCAAGGAAATTGAGAGAAAAAATGCGGGCGAGTTCTGAAATGGGAGTGGGCGGTGACGCCCGTGCTGCTCATTCGCCCTCCCAAGCAGGGTTCTATTCCGATCGGCATGGCTGAAGTCATGCCCTAGCAAATGCGGTTCTACCGGACCCGGATGGAAGTTTCGAGAGTTCCCACTCCTCGCAAAGAACGGGAGAAATGGGGCATCCACAAGACAATGGGCATCCCGCTCGCAGATTTTCCGGACGGTTATTTCTGGGACAAGAGATAAAAATCGAACTGGCCGCCGGGGCGCGTGTAAACCACTTTCGAGAGATCATTCGAGACATCATAGGCATTGCCATTGAAGCGCTGCGGGAAGGCAAAGGGCAATTTAAAAGCAACCTGCGGTTTTCCTGTAATTTTTCCGTCTGCCCACGGGGCGCGGTATAAAGTCACTTCGCCACGGGAAGAGACGCTATAGAAGAGCCACTTGTCGTCAGAACTGAATTTTGGGAAAAAAGTGGTGACGTCGGGAATGAGCGTAGTGCATTTTTTGTCGGCGACCGATAGTTGAAATATTCCGAGCTTACTTCCATACATCATGGGCATGAGCAGATACTTGCCGTCGCGCGAGGAACCCATGGCGAAGCCGCAGCCGTCCACAAAATGCTCGGCTTTGGATGTGTCCATATCGATTCGCCAGGTCTGCAAGTCAATCCCGCTATACTTGTCTTGAAGTCCGGTCACATAATAGGTTTTGCCATCTTTCGTTAAGGCGCCTGCCTCAGTGTTGGCGATGGAGCGGGGAAGTTCGCGCAGGTGCGTGCCGTCGGAATTCACGATGAAATTGCGGTCGGCGTTGGCCTGGGTATCTGTGTAGGTGATTTTCGAACTATCGGAAGACCAATCTCCCGTCCCGATGTCATGGGATGATGAAAATATCTTCACCTTGTTGCTTCCATCCAAACCGGAGATCCAGAGCTCACTGCGTGAAGGTTCGGGCTGGGTTATGTACATGACACGCTTTCCGTCGGGTGAAATCGCCGGCTGCGTAGCCAGATCGGAAACGATATCGGTGGTCGCCTTGGTATGAACGTCATATACCGAGAGGTATCCGGAGTCCTGCCCGTTGATGAAGTAAATCCCCTTTCCCGCGGGATCTTTCATCGGAAAATAATCCGGACCTGGCCCGAAAGTAATCTGTGTGTACGAATTGTCCGCGAGGTTGTACTGCCACACATTGACAATCCCGTTGACGTTGCGGGGGCAAATCAAGGACTCGCCGGGGTCGCTCCATTGGATCGCATGCGAACTGGTGGAGATCTCCCCGATTTTCTTGGCCTCGTGGCTGGCGAGATCAAACTTGTAGAGCTGCTTCGCGCCGGGCGTCGAGTTGTTTGCCGCCACAACCGAGTTGTTTGCCGCCACAATGAAGAGCAGGGCTGAACCGTCTGGATAAGCGAGAGTTCTTAAGGGCGCCATCCCCATCTTGGTGAAATTGAAAATCGCTTTTCCGCCGGAGCCATCCGGAGCGATTTGGATTAGTTCATGGCTGTCGAAGTTGTAATAAAACAAGCTCTTTCCGTCTGGCGAAGGAACCAGTCCAAAGCCCTGGACGAGGCGGGTAGGATTACCGCCCAGGGTCGGCATCACCCAAACTTCTTGAGTGCCCAGCTCGCGCTCGTAGTAGATGAGAGTGCTGTCCGCCGAAAAACTGCTGATCAGTTTGCTGCCCTCGTCGGTGGTGAGCTGGAGCGGCTCGCCACCGGAAGTCAGCATCATGAAGATTTGCTCGTATCCCTGAGTGTAGGAAGTGAAGGCAATGGTATGGCCGTCGGGAGAAATCACGGCTTGGGATATGGGCTTGTGCCAATGGCTGATCTGGACAATTTTCCCCGGGCCGTTTGAGGACTCGCGTTTTGCAAGCAGATGGTATACGCCGTAGGCTGCCGCGGCGACGATCAGAATCGCCGCAAAGGCGGCGCCTGCTGTCTTGCCTTTGTTGTGCGCAGCCGTCTCCGCGATGATGGAACCGCTGGATCTGGCTGCGGATGGAGCGCTGCCCTCCGCGATGGCAGGGACGACCCGTTGTTCGGAGGTTGACGGCGGGATTGGCGTTTTAGCGCTGCTGCCCGAAGCGGTATCGCGTTTCAGCCGCTTCAGGTCGCTATGAATGTCGGCGGCGTGCTGATAGCGGAGATCGCGATCTTTCTCGAGAGCTTTGCCGATAATGCGCTCCAACTCGGCTGGAACTTCCGGATTGAGCCTGAAGGGGGGCGGCGCAGGGCGATTGAGAATGGAGTCGAAGATTTCTCCAGTGGCTTCGCCGCGAAACGGCATCAATCCGGTGCACATTTCATAGAGCACCGCTCCGAACGAGAACAGATCGCTGCGCGAGTCGAGCTCTTTTCCTCGAACCTGCTCCGGCGACATGTAAGCAACTGTACCCAGCGCCATACCCGGACTTGTCAGGTGCTGCTCGTCCACGGTCTGCGTATTCTGCGACAGGATCTGGCTGGATGAACTCGCGGAAGGTGCAACTTTCGCCAGACCGAAATCAAGAATTTTTGCATGCCCTCGCTTGGTGACGAAAATGTTGGCCGGCTTGATGTCGCGATGGATGATTCCGGCGCTATGAGCGGCGTCGAGAGCGTCGCTGATTTCGATTGCGAGCGAAAGCACAGTTTCGATGTCTAGCGCTTTGCTGCTGATCTTGTGTTTCAGGGTCATGCCATCGAGAAACTCCATGACGATGAAGGGCCGGCTCTCGTCCTGCCCGATCTCGTGGATGGTGCAAATATTGGGGTGGTTCAGCGCGGAGGCCGCTTGCGCCTCGCGCTGAAAGCGTGCGAGCGACTGGGAGTCTTCGAGGACGTCGTCGGGCAAAAATTTGATCGCCACAAAGCGGTGAAGGTTCAAGTCCTCGGCTTTATAGACGACGCCCATCCCGCCTCCGCCGAGTTTCTCGACGATGCGGTAATGCGAAATGGTTTGTCCAAGCACTGGCCGGAATCTTACGGTTACTGAAAAGGCAAGTCAACGCGCTTCGGCGCAGCCATTTACCTTTTTTGATCGCAAGGAAGGCGGGTAGAAGGAGCGTCCAGATGGTATAATAAAAAGTAGAAAATCTCTGCGTAACATCCATTAAATGCAATGTTTTAGCTGGCAATTGCCGGTTCAATAAACTCTTATGGCTGACGATCAAAATCCTGAATTGCCCTTAACTCCTCCGCCTCCGGGCGAGGGTGGAAATCCCGGCGCGCTGAACATTCAACCGGTCAACATTGAAGAGGAGATGAAGCGGTCGTATCTCGACTATTCAATGTCGGTGATTATTGGGCGCGCGCTGCCCGACGTGCGCGACGGATTGAAGCCAGTGCACCGCCGCATTCTCTACACCATGCAGCAGATGGGCTTGCAGCCCAATCGTGCCACACGCAAATGCGCCCGCATCGTGGGAGACGTGATGGGTAAGTACCATCCCCACGGCAATCTCGCGGTATATGACGCGTTGGTGCGGCTGGCGCAGACGTGGAGCTTGCGCTATCCGCTGATTTTTGGGCAGGGCAATTTTGGTTCGGTGGATGGCGATCCGCCAGCGGCCGATCGTTACACGGAAGCGAAGCTGGCGCAGGTTTCGACCGCGCTGCTCGAAGACCTCGACAAAGACACGGTGGACTTCCGCCCGAATTATGACGGCAGTGAAGTCGAGCCGGATGTTTTGCCGGCGCGCATTCCGAATTTGCTGGTCAACGGATCGAATGGAATCGCTGTGGGCATGGCGACAAACATTCCGCCGCATAATCTCACCGAAATTGTGGACGCGACTATTACTCTGGTCAACAATCCCACCGCCCAGTTGCCGGAAATTTTGAAGATCGTGAAAGGGCCGGATTTCCCGACTGCGGGAATCATTCACGGGAAGGCTGGAATCTACGAAGCCTACCGCACCGGACGCGGCCGCTTCACCATGCGCGCCCGCGCCGGCATTGAAACCTTCGGCAAAGATCGCGAAGCCATCATCGTCACCGAGATTCCCTATCAGGTCAATAAAGCGAAACTCATCGAACGCATTGCGGCGCTCGTCAATGACAAAGTGATTGACGACATTTCCGATATTCGCGATGAGAGTGACCGCGACGGCATGCGCATTGTGATTGAGTTGAAGCGCGGCGCAGAACCGCAAATCGTGCTCAACCAGCTCTACAAGAACACCTCCATGCAGGAAGGTTTCAGCATGATCTTCCTGGCCGTGGTGAATAACCAGCCCAAGGAAATGGGGCTCATCCAGGCGATTTTGCACTTCATCAATCATCGCGTGGATGTCGTCCGTCGGCGCACGGCGTATCTGCTGCAAAAAGCAAAAGACCGCGAGCACATTTTAGAGGGCTATCTTAAGGCGCTCGACCATCTTGATAACGTTATCACCATCATCCGCGCTAGCGCCAATCGTGGCGAGGCACGTGAAAATTTGGTGGCATACTTTGGCGGCAAGAAAATTGATATCAATACCACCGGACGCGCCCCCAAGGTTGATCCTGAAAAGCCGTTCACTTCCATTCAGGCCGACGCTATTCTCGAACTGCAATTGCACCGCCTCACCCGGCTTTCCATCGATGAGATCAACAAAGAGCTGGGTATTACCCGCGACAACATCGCGGACTACGAAGCAATTTTGGGTTCCGAAAAGAAACTGCGCGCTGTCATCGTCAAAGAGCTCGAAGAGGTAAAGAAACAATACGGCGACGAGCGCCGCACCGTGATTGAAGACGAAGCCGCCGAGATTCAACTGGAAGACCTGATTGTGGATGAGCAGGTCGCTGTCACCGTCAGCCACACCGGCTACCTGAAGCGCACGGCGATTTCGACCTACCGCCAGCAGCGCCGCGGCGGCACGGGCCGCACGGGTATGAAGACGCGCGAAGAAGATTTTGTCGAGCATCTCTTCATCGCCTCCACCCACGCCTACATTCTCATCTTTACCAACAAAGGCAGAGTGTACTGGCTCAAAGTTTATGAAATTCCCGATGTCAGCGCCGCCGGCAAGGGCAAGCATGTCGGCAACTTGGTCGGTCTGCAAGCCGGGGAAACCGTCCGCACCATGCTGGCCGTGCGCAATCTCGAGGAGGAAAGCAGATACATCTTTTTCGTCACTCGCAATGGCCTGGTGAAGAAAACCCAACTGAAGGAGTTTTCCCACGTGCGCTCGAATGGCATTTTCGCCATCAGCATCGAAGAGGGGGACGAACTCGTCGCCGCCACGGTCACTGACGGCCAGCAGGTCGTGTTTCTGGCGACGCACGAGGGGCAGGCCATCCGCTTCGATGAAGACGATGTCCGCTCCATGGGCCGCCAGGCTTATGGGGTCTTCGGCATCCGCATGGAAAAAGGCGATTACGTGGTCGGCATGGCGTCCACCATCAAACCGGGCGCGGAAATCAAGAAGACGGAAGGCGATGTGGAAGACTTGGCCAGGAAGGGAACGCTGATTCTCTCCGTCACCGAAAACGGCTACGGCAAGCGCACTCCGGCCGAGGAATACCGCCTCATTAACCGCGGCGGCCAGGGCGTGCGAAACGTCAAGGTCACGGAAAAGACTGGCAAGGTCGTAAGCATCTCGCAGGTGGACGAAAATTCCGAACTCATGCTGATCAGCCAGTACGGCAAGATTATCCGCATCGAGTCAAAGACCATTCGCGAAGTCGCGCGCAACACGCAGGGCGTCCGCTTGTTGAGCCTCGAACCCGGAGACCGCGTCGCCGCCGCCGTCGTCATTCCGCTGGAAGAAGAGCCGAATGGCAATGGGGGATTGATACAGTAGCGTTTCTGTAGGGCAGGCGCCCTCACCTGCCCGCTTTTCTTCCTACGGCTTAAATCCCACGCTCTTCCACAACTCTGCCGTGTTGTACATCACGCCATTGGTCACGACGGATTCCACGTTGCGGGTGTTATGAATGTCCTGCAAGGGGTCGCCGTGGATGACGATCAGGTCTCCGCGCTTGCCGGCCTCGATGGTGCCGAGGTCTTTGTCCACGCCCATCGCGCGCGCCGGGACAATAGTCGCGGCCTGGATGGCTTCCATGGGAGGGAATCCAGCTTGCACGTATAGCTCGATCTCGCGATGCAGGCTGTAGCCGGGGACGGTCTGGTCGGTACCAGCAACAATGGGTACGCCAGCCTTGTGCAGCGCACCAACAATTTCGAGATACTTCTCAAGTTGCTTTTCGTAAACGTCAGCATCCGGCGATGGAGGGCCAACGTCATTGAGCGGTTGCGCCAATTCAACAGGCAGCTTCAAAACCCCGGGCTCGAAGCTGGCCGGAGGCTTCGCGGTCGAAGAGGTTAAATACTCCATAAGCGCGAGAGTGGGATCGACCACGATATGGTGGGCCTTCAAATACGCGAGCGTGTCCTGCGCGGCGGTCGACTTGAGATTGATTTCACCGTTCGCCTTCGCGCGGTCGAGTCGCGAAGCGCCCGGGGGCAGAGGTGCGCGCAGGATGTCGGCAATATATTGGACATGGTTGATCTGGTCCTGCCCGGCTTCGATGGTCTGGAACGCGTGCAAACCCTCCGGTATGTGACCGGTCACGGTCATGCCAAGGCGGTGTGCTTCCTCGGTTATGACTTTGACTTCTTCCAGCTTCACCGAGCTATAAATCTTCATCTGCTGAAAGCCTGCGTTATGGTAACGATCCACCCATGCCTTCGCTTCTTCAGGCGTATCCACGCGGTTCACACCGACGGTATATTTTCCCGTCCCATCCACGATGCCAGCAAGCAGTAGGCGCGGGCCCAGGCCGCGGCCATCGGCGATGGCATCGCGCGTCGCTTTGATGAATTCAAATTCGTTGCCGCAGTCGCGGACGGTGGTCACTCCTGCCGCCAGATAAATGGGTCCCCATTCCACCTGCTCGAAGTGTGCGTGCATGTCCCAAAGGCCCGGCAGAATCGTCTTGCCGGTTTCGTCGATGACGCTGGCGTTCGCGGGAATGTTTACCTGCGATCGCGGCCCGACTGCGATGATGCGGCCTTTTTCTATAACGATGGCGGAGTTGGCGATGGGAGCCGCTCCGGTGCCATCAATTAAAGTTGCGCCGACTAGGGCCAGCGTTTCGGCGTGGCTGCCAGAAATGCTTTTCGACAGTTCAGCGAGTGCCGCCATGTTGTCGGCGCCAGCCCGAGCGATGAAGTTTCCCAGCGCGCCTTCATATCCGTCGCGGATGGCTTCAAAATGGTCGAACTCGGCATCCGTGGTGATGGCTGCGACTAAATTGCCGCCGTTAAACCAAAGAGTTTCACGTCCCCAAATGAGTCCCTCGACGGTATAGCGGGAGAGCTTCTCTGACTTGCCATTCACGGAGATGCTATCTTCGCCACGCGGCTCTATCTTGGCCGCTCCGCTCGGCAGCGTCGTGAGAGATTTCGGTGAGCCGTGAGTCATCCAGTAATCAACCATCAGCATCTGCATGGTCGTCGGGGCATAGCCCGCGATAGTGAAAAACTGCGACGGCGCTGACTCATCGGTCCATTTATCGCGATCACGCAGGCGAACTTTGCCGGATTCGACTTCGACGGCCTGGTCAATATCTGATTGCCGCGAATTTTTCCCCTTAATAACAAACTCCTGCGGCTTGAGGTCGGGTGCGCCGCGGAAGCTTGCGGTCAACGGCACAGTCGTTCCTCGGTCGGTAAACTTAAAATCGATTTTCACCGAAACGCCATTCTGCGTCCGCGTAATTTCGTAGTTCTCCTCGCCGATGGGCTGCTCAAACTTGTGCAGCACGAAATGTCCCCTTTCAATCGTGGCCGACAAAGGCTGCTGGGCAAAGAGCCCGGGGGCAATAAGCGCATAGCAGAGAATTCCGAGCACGAAAAACTTCTTATTCATAGGGACACCCGCAAATGGAGCAACCGCTGAGGATATCGATGCCCTGCCGCGCGCCGCAAGAAAATAAAGTCGCGGAACTGCGTTCACGCTACTCTAAATATGCAGGGGGAGGCCTCATGGCGAACGAAAAAGTAAACTTGGCGGAGAAATTTTCCAAGTTCAATGAATATTGGAGTCCAAAAGTGGTCGGCGAGTTCAACGATTGCCAGGTCAAGCTCAGCAAGATCGTGGGCGAATTCGTCTGGCATCATCACGATAACGAAGACGAATTGTTCATGGTCGCCAAAGGAAAATTAATCATGCGCCTGCGCGATCGCGACGTCGAAATCCTGCCCGGCGAATTTTTTATCGTTCCCCGCGGAGTTGAGCACCTGCCCATGGCGGAGGAAGAAACGCACATTGTCCTTATCGAGCCGAAAGGCACGCTGAATACTGGGAATGTCCATAACGAAAGAACAGTCGAAGAATTGCAGAGAATCTGACTCAACGCACGTCATCCCAAAGGCCAGGGTTCTCTCGAGCCGGGCCAAGGGACCTTGCGTGAACCTCCTCTGCCGTTTCCCGAAGATGCCGACTTTCTGGTACACCTAGAAACTTGACTATTTCAATCGCCATTTTTCTGTTTTTCGCGGGCGTCATCGGCGGAGCGCTCAACTCCGTGGCCGGCGGCGGAAGTTTCGTCGCTTTTCCCGCGCTGCTGTTCGTCGGTGTTCCACCCATTCCGGCCAATGCTTCGAATACGGTAGCCCTCTGGACTGGTGCAGCGGCCAGCGGAGGCGCGTATCGGAATAAGCTGGATATGGCACGGCGGGTTTTCATACCGCTTCTGGCTTCCAGCTTCGTTGGCGGCATCCTCGGCGCTTACCTTTTAATCAAGACCCCTGCACATACGTTTTTACAAGTCCTGCCGTGGCTCACACTGGGTGCGACGCTTCTCTTCGCCTTTGGCAAGAAGCTGTCCGGCAACCGTGCGGGCATCGAGCATGACGCCAGCACTGCAGCCCTAACCGGCGCCGCTGCATTTCAGTTTGCCGTGGCCATCTATGGCGGATACTTCGGTGGTGGCATGGGCATCGTCATGCTTGCCATGCTCGCCGCGCTTGGCATGACCGATATCCACGCCATGAATGCTCTCAAGAGTGTGATGGGCTTCGTCATTAACGGCGTGGCCGTGGTGACGTTTGTGATCGCTAGAGCTGTATATTGGCCGCAAGCTATTGTTATGACCATAGGCGCAATCGTCGGAGGTTATTTCGGTGCGCACTACGCTCAGCGCTTGCCTCCCCTCTGGATTCGCTACTTCGTTATTCTGGTGGGCACAGGGATGACGGTATACTTCTTCGCCAAGGGGTACTGACCTCAGAAATCCTCCTAATTGGTCTAATTCAAAGCGAGCTCAAACTCGAATTTGGTACCTTATATTGCAGGGTCGCCGCGCCAATTTCTCGCTCGCATGCCTAGATTCAACAGCAATTTTTCAAGTATCGTTTTCACATTCTTCATTTTCCTTGTCGCCATGCCTGCACTGGCGCAAGGAGGGCCGCCGTATTACACCAACGATCCGGGAACGCCGGGCAACCTCAACTGGGAAATTAATGTAGGTTACATCCCTTATCTCTACAGCAATCAATCCGTCTCTCACGTGCCCGACCTCGACATCAATTTTGGTTTGGGGGATCGCATCCAGCTCACTTACGAAAATGCCTGGTTGCGCGTGCAGAATCCCAACACCCCCGCCGCATTTGGGCTGGGACAATCCAATCCTGGCGTCAAATGGCGGTTCTATGATGCTGGAGAAAATGGCCTGCAAGTTTCGGTCTTCCCCCAGCTCTTCGTGAACAACCCTAACAACGCCGTTAGTCGAGGTATTACTCCGGCAACCAATACATTTCTACTGCCCGCCGAATTTACAAAGAAAGTCGGGCCCTTCGACGTGGATTACGAACTGGGGTATGAATTCGTGCACGGGGGCCCGGACGGCTGGCTCACCGGCCTCGTCATCGGGCACGATTTCACATCAAGATTGGAAGGCGATGTGGAGCTCTACAACACAGGGATATTCCATACTGCAGAGAACCAACCCACGTTCGACTTTGGAGGCCGATACAAGTTGAGCCCCTCCGTGATCCTTCTGGGCATGGCCGGCCGCAGTTTTGAACCCGCCAGCAGTAATCAGTCGTACTTTATCGGCTACTTTGGCGTTCAGTTTCTTTTCTCTTCTAAGACCCACAAGGGACATTGACGTTTGTTTAGGAGCGGACATCGACGCATCATGAATCGAAGGCATTGTGAAGCTTCGGTTTGACGCTTTTCCACAGCGCACTGTAAAATCATAGAGTTGCCCTGCAGATGATGCGCGGCTCCGTTCTGGTGCCGCCCGCTTTCGTTGCCTAGGTGTTTAAGTCTAGTGGCTCCGACGCGGAAAGCAGCAAGCACAGCAAATAGGCGAGCGTCCTTTTAGAATCGCGCCGTTGCGCGCAGGGACGAAATTTTGGTGGAGGCATGAGTATGTACGCGGTTATCCGCGCCGGTGGTAAACAGTACCGGGTGGCGCCCGGAGACATCGTTCGGCTGGAAACGCAGGCCGACAAAGACGGACAAGTGGATTTCGGCGACGTTTTGGCAGTTTCCGGCGGCGAAGGCAAGATTGGCTCCGGATCCGGGGCGCGTGTAGTCGGAGAGGTGGTCGAACAGGGTCGCGCCGCGAAAATCCTCGTTTTCCATTACAAACGCAAAAAGCAGTATAAGAAGCTGCGCGGCCACCGGCAGAACTATACCGCGGTTCGCATCACCGAAATCGCCTTTGATGGTCAGAAGTTCACCGCTCCCGCTCTGCCGAAAAAGGCTGTGAAGAGCAAAAAGGCGGAAGCTGAAGCCGAAGCGAAGACAGGTCCGCGGCTGAAGGCTGCGGCGAAGCGTGCGACCGCGAGTCACGCGCCCAAGAAGGCTGCCGCGAAGAAGACAGCAGCAAAGAAAGCACCTAAGAAGAAATAAGTTCTAGGTTTTTCGAGGAAAAGGTCATGGCACACAAAAAAGGTCAGGGAACATCACGAAACGGGCGCGACTCTAATGCGCAGCGGCTTGGATTTAAAGCATTCGGCGGACAGCTTGTCCCCGGCGGCACCATCATCGTCCGCCAGCGGGGCACGCGTGTGAAGCCCGGTCTGAACGTCGGTCGCGGCAAAGATGACACGCTCTTCGCCAAAATCACGGGCGTGATTCGCTTCAAGGACCGCGGCCAGATGGGCAAATACGTCATGGTCGAGCCCACGGAAATAAAATAGAAGCGAAGTAGTTTGGCATCTGTGTGGCACGGGTGCCCTTCGCCCGCGTAATATTTCATCAAGCCTCGCCTTCAGGCCGAGGCTTTTTTGTTGAAGGGATGGGAAAGGCTGTGCATTCGACGGTGCGCTGAGCTGTCTCGCCTACCATGGAAGGCCGCAGAGGTTTTAACCAAGGCACTTGCCCTTAGCGGTTTTCAAAAAAATGTTTATCGATCAGGCGAAAATTCGGATCAAAGCCGGCGACGGCGGCAACGGCTGCGTGGCTTTTCGCCGCGAGGCCTTTGAACCCAACGGCGGCCCCTCCGGCGGCGATGGCGGCAACGGCGGTGACGTCATTATGGAGTCCAGCGAACGCCATAACACGCTGGTGCATTTTCGCTTCAATCCCGAATATAAGGCGCAGCGCGGCCAGCACGGCATGGGCTCCAACTGCACCGGCAAGCAAGGCAAGGACATCATTTTGAAAGTGCCGGTCGGGACCATGGTTTACGACTTCGATAGCGGGCAGTTGCTGCATGACTTTTCCAGTCCCGACGACAAAATCGTTATCGCCAAAGGCGGCCGCGGCGGGCGCGGCAATGCGCGCTTTGCCACTTCCACTCATCAAGCTCCGCGCGAGCATGAAGATGGCCGACCGGGGGAAGAGCATGTTCTCCGCCTTGAATTAAAGCTGCTGGCGGATGTTGGACTCGTGGGCTATCCCAACGCCGGCAAGTCGACTTTGATCTCGCGCATCTCCGGGGCGAAACCCAAGATCGCTGACTACCCCTTTACCACGTTGGAGCCTAATCTCGGGGTGGTTTCAGTCGGGGATGTTTCCGATGGCCGCAGCTTTGTCGTCGCTGATATTCCCGGATTGATCGAAGGCGCGCATGAGGGCGCAGGTTTGGGAACCCAATTTCTGCGTCACATCGAACGCACTCGATTGCTCGTGCATCTGGTGGATGTTTCGGACGCCAGCGGACGTCCGGATCCTGTGCAGGATTTTGAAATCATCATGAATGAGCTGACCAGCTTTGGCGCTCATCTCGAAGAAAAACCGATGATCCTGGTTGCCTCAAAGATTGACGTTGCCAATAAAGACAAGCTGGCCAAGCTCAAGCGCTTCGCCAAGAAAAAGAAGTTGGATTTCTACGAAATCTCCGCAGTCACCGGTCAGGGCATTGAGGAATTGAAGTTCGCCATGGCAGATAAAGTGGAAGCGGTGAAACTGAAGTCAGCGCGAGCCGACGAAGCAGTATAGAAAAATAGGCACTCCGCATCCCGCAAGAACAAGCCCTCAGGGACATTTCAGCGCGGCGTAATGACGGTGATTCGTAAGCTAGTATTCAGCTTTAACTCAGCCGGGCTGCCGTCTTTCAAGTAGGGCTCAAAAATCCACAATTGCGCTCGTTGCCGAATCGTATCTTCGATCGTCTTAGACGGAGCCCCCTCAACGGTTACGTTTTTGACTGTCCCATTCCGCGCAATCTCCAAACTAAGCTTCAGTGTAAAAGAACCGTGCACCTTGTGATCCAAATATAACGGATCCACATCACACGAAAGACACGCAGGCCCTGAGCCAAGAGATGCCCCGAGCGGCCGTGGAGGAAAGACCGTCGGCGCTGGGCCATTGAAGTTGTTGGAGTCTGCGACCTTCGACAAGGTAACGCACTCGAATGCATTGCTGACGGTACACAGGGTGGAGTCAGTGGCCGCCCACCTCGCAGTCATCTCTTTGTTGGGAGGAAATTCAGCGTATTCAGTTTTTTCATCAAAAATGAGGGCTAATATTCCATTTGAGGCCAAACACCCTTGAGGTTTGCATGCCTGGCAGCCCTCCAACCTGCATTTAGAGATATCGTGGGCCGAATGCTGCCAATTCTCTCCGTCCGTTGAGACAAGAGCCAAGGGCACGCTATGTCCACCCCCGGGCTTATCCTTCTCTATGACCTCGGTACCCACGGCGAGATACTTGCCGTCGACCTTGAGCAGTGTTCCGACCGCAATGCTTGGAATATCGAGAAATTTCCAGGTTTTTCCGCCATCCGAAGTCGTCAAGAATCCCCCCTCGGAGTACATGCCTTCTTTTATGAGAACGGCCATGTGCATGGCATCAAGCGCAACCAAATAGAAGGTATACGGGAAGCGTTTTAACTCATCTGTGTTTTGCCCATCCGAGACCTTTGACCAGTGAGTGCCGCCGTCAGCTGTAAACAAAAGCGAACTGTTTGTCCGAATCAGTCCATGTTGCGAATCGGAAAATGAGGCTAGCAGGATGCTATCCGAACCGATCGCGTGCTTCTTCCAAGTGTCGCCCCCGTCGTCGGTGGTCAAGAAGAGGCCGAGCGTACCTGTAGCGTATCCGAAACTCGAATTTGTAAATGAGATGTTGAGCAATGCGCCGCCATCAGCAGCTTGATGCTTAAGTTGCCAATGAACTCCATCATCCGAGGAAACTGCAATTGCTTCGCCTACGCCACAAACCCAGAGTTTTTTGGCATTATCGCTGGCGATGTTCAAAACGCGAAAGCCCGGGTCATAGGTCTTCCACGATGAATCTTGCGAAAGAGACAGTTGGCAAAGGCCAAATACGCAAAGCAAAGCTAGGCGTCGGCTCCGCACGAAAAAACTCTTTATCATGCAGCTGATTTTAACTCTTGGGCGTCGAGTACACACTCGTCCGACTAGATGAGGTTTATAGGAGCATCGGCAACCCTGAGTTTTGAGGTGACATAGCTCCAGTTACGCCTCGGGCATTAATGCCCCGTGCTGGAAGTGATATTGCAGAATCTTTGCCGCCATCGCCGGTCCCATGCCGCGCGGACTATTTTCATCGGCTGTACGCACAACTTCGCCACGACAAACCACCTCAGCCGCTGACAACCCCGCGATCTCCGGCGGCAGAACCAGATTGATTTCCACCAGCGCGTTCGGCGCCAGCGCCTCCTCAGCGTGAAAAAGCAATCCCGATCGGCTGATGTTTTCCGTTGTCCCACTTCGCCAGTTGTTCTGCCCCAGCTGGCGGTACTTCAGCGGCAGATGCAATTGAAAACGCTGGGCGCGGAAAGGCGAAAGCTTTGCCTTTGCGCGTACAGCCTGGTTTGCAGCTTGAGCGGACATGGCAGCCTCCATCGGCATTGGGGTGTTCAGCATCTCGCGCACCTTTGCTTTTAGTGCAGGGAGTGTAAAGGGTTTCGGCAGCAGCGTGACGCCGTTATCCAGCGTGCCGTTGTGGCCAATTACATTCTCGGTATATCCCGACATGTAGAGCACCCGGGTTTCGGGCCGCAACGCAGTCAAGCGTTGCGCCAGTTCTTTCCCGTTCATTCCGGGCATGATGACGTCGGTCAGTAGCAGATGAATCGGCCCGGGATACGAGCTCGAAATATTGATGGCCGCGGATCCATCGACTGCTTCCAGCACCGTATATCCCTGCTTCTCCAGATATTGCCGGGCCAGCCGCCGCAGATTCACTTCGTCTTCGACCACCAGAATCGTTTCGTGACCCTCTTCAACCTGGTCAGCCGCTTCGAGCGGCTGCACATGAACGGTCTCACCTGTCGCGCTCACTCGCGGCAGGTAGATCTTGAACGATGTACCTTTTCCCTTTTCGCTATAGACCCAGATGTACCCTCCGCTTTGCTTGATGATTCCGTAAACAGTGGATAGGCCAAGTCCGGTTCCTTTGTGTCCCTTGGTTGTGAAGAAAGGTTCGAACACATGATTTTGCGTTTCCACATCCATACCCAGGCCGGTATCGCTGATGGCCAGCATGACGTACTCGCCCGGGGCCACGGGTGTATGCAGTCGCGCGTAGTCTTTGTCGAGTGTGGCATTTGAGGTTTCAATCGTAAGCCGCCCGCCGCGCGGCATCGCATCACGCGCATTGACGGCAAGATTCATAATCACCTGCTCAATTTGCCCCGGATCGGCCTTCACCGCGCCCAGTTCGCCTCCCGGAACCATGACTAGATCAATGTCCTCGCCAATTAGCCGGTTCAACATCTTCAGGTTTTCCGTGACCACGCCATTCAGGTCAAGCACCTTGGGCGCAAGCATTTGTTTGCGGCTGAAGGCCAGCAATTGTTTGGTAAGTGAAGTCGCCCGGGTGGCGGCGTTGGCAATTTCCTGCGCCGGTCCGCGCAACGCGGGGTCGGGGCCGAGCCGCTCCAGCAAAAATTCGCAATAGCCCGAAATCACCATGAGCAGATTGTTGAAGTCGTGGGCGATACCTCCGGCGAGCCGTCCTACGGCTTCCATTTTTTGCGCCTGTCGTAGCTGCTGCTCCAACCGCCGTTGCTCGGTCACGTCTTCGGCGTAAAGTTCAAAGAACACATCCTCTTTTTGCCCGTTAACGGTTCGCCCCGACAAACGAACGTTGATGGAATTTCCATCGCGGCGCGTCCATTCGGCCGTCATAGCCGTGAATTCCTGCCGCGAGCGAATATGGTCTGCCACCATGAACCACAGCTGGGCATCGGCATACAGGCTCGCCAAATTGCTGCCGACGAGCGCTGTCGCTGAGGTGTAACCGAGCATTCGCACCATGGCAGGGTTTGCGTCGAGCAAGACGCCGGCTGCGTTACAACGGCAAATCCCATAGGGGGCATTCGTCACCAGCGAACGGAAGTTAATCTCCGAACGCTGCAACGCCTCCTGCGCGGAACGCAAGGCCGCGTTAAACGAGCAGATCAGCACGGCCACGAAGACGAACAATGCCAGATGTATGATGGCTTTGTGAAACTCGGTGGGAGATTGCGCGCCGGCCAGCAAGAAATACGCGCTTACCGTCAAGGCGAAGGCCGTCGCCACCAGTCCTGGCTTCCAGCCGCCATACCAGGCGCTCACCATGATGGCGACGGAGAACACCACCAGCCGGCTTTCCACCAGGTTCGAGAGCAGGAACGCTGGAATTAGCGCGAGGATGATGCTAAGAATGGCTACGCCGTAGCGCAGAATGGGTGCCCGGGCCGGTGCAATGAAACGGGCGCGAAGAAGTGGGGGAAGCTTCAGGCGCATACCAAATTGAGAATAGTCCCAGTATGAAACTCACGCGAGTAACGGTAGTACATCCTGACGTTTACCAGCGATGGTCTCTTAGATGCATTGTGAGTACACTGCCGCGATTGTCCTTTTTCGCGCGCGAATCAGCAAAGGGACGGTGCTCGCGGCCATGAACATAGGCCTGTTCGGCGGCACATTTGACCCCATCCACCGGGGCCACCTCGCGCTGGCGCGCGCTGCCTCAGAAGCTTATGCCCTCGGCCGCGTGTATTTTGTACCCGCGAATATCCCGCCGCATAAGCAACGCTACACGCTCGCCTCTTACTTCGACCGCTATGCCATGGTTGCGTTGGCGACGAATGTAGAGAAGATCTTTGTACCCTCGTTGCTCGAAGCGCCCGAAGCCACGCCGCGTGAGAACTACACAATTGACACGATTCGCCGCCTCAAGCCTCGGCTCAAGAAAAGCGACAAGCTCTTCCTGTTGATTGGCATCGACGCCTTCAAAGACATCGCCAAATGGCGCGAGTCCGAGGCGATCTTCCGTGAGTGCGAATTTATCGTCGCCAGCCGCCCTGGCTTTTCATTGGCAGACGTTGCCACTTCGTTGCCCGAAGAGTTGCGCCCTGCGCCGGCCGTTATCAAGCCCTTTGCCAAACACTCAGCTAAGGGGGATCTGGTTCTGCCGGGGGTGACGGTGCATCTTTTGGATCACGTAGATGAGAAGGTTTCCGCCACCGCGATCCGCGACGCTGTTCGCGCGAAGAAACCGCTGGGCAAGCTGGTCGATCCCACTGTGGCTGAATACATTCGCAAACGTGAGCTCTACAAGAACCGATGAGCCCGATGCCGCCGCTCCCTCGGATACAATGAGTAGGGTCGCGCGAGAGGACTCCCAAACTCACCGTATGAAGAAAAACGATCTTAAGAAACAAGTGGCTGAAGCCATCGAAGCCTGCCTCGAAAAGAAAGCCGAAGATCTCACTATCCTGGAGCTCGACCAGACTTCCGGTGCATTCACCGATTACTTTGTTGTTTGCAGCGGCAACAATCCTCGGCAAGTACAGGCCATCTCCGATGAAGTCGAATTGCGCCTCAAGAAAAAGCTCGGTCTCTATGCTCACCAGATCGAGGGCTATAAGCAGGCGGAATGGATTTTGCTCGATTACGTTGATTTTGTGGTCCACGTCTTCGCAGAGAAAGCGCGAAAATTTTACGATCTGGAGCGCCTGTGGAAGTCCGCGACGCGCGTGCAGCTTGAGGACCTCCTGAAGCGAGCAAAGGCAAAAGGCAAGGCCGGATCGAAGAGCGCTGCCAAGTCCACATCAGTTCAAGCCGTCGCGAAGAAGAGTGTGCGCAAGAAATCCAAGCTCACTGCCTAATACAGGAAGCCGCAATGAAGCTCGAATTAGCCCCGTGAAACTTAAGATTGCATGGATCGGAAAAACCAAAGAGCCTGCTATCGAGGCCCTCACCGATAAATATCTGAAGCGATTGTCACACTACGTAGATACCGACGGCGCAGCGCTTAAAGACGAAGTGGCCGTGTTGAAGCTGGCGGTGCGCGACGCCCGTCCCACCCGACATTCGCTGGTCTTGCTTGACGGCCGCGGCAAGCAACTTTCTTCCGAGGAACTAGCGGAGTGGCTCCGCGAATATCAAGAGCGTAATCCGCTGCCGCTGGTGTTTGCTGTCGGCTCAGCCGATGGATTCTCGGAGACGGCGTGCAAGTCCGCGACGCTCGTGCTCTCGCTCGGCAAAATGACGCTGGCCCACGAACTGGCACGCGTGGTCTTGCTCGAGCAACTCTACCGCGCTTTCACTATTCTCAAGGGTCACCCATACCACCTCGGCCACTGAAAAATCGCATGTCGCCCTTTCGTGACTTTTGCGAAGTGACGCCAGCGTTTAGAGTCGAATGAAGCCATGAAAAATATTCACGAAGTTATACGAGCCAAGGAAGAAGAAATTATGCGAGTGAAGACCGAAGTAGAAGCGCTCCGCCTGATCGCGCCATTGCTCGACGAAGAGGATGCTTCGCGGTCGAACGGTAAGGCCAGAGGTCCCCGCCCGGTAAGCGACAAGGGATAGGGTTTTTGCACTATTGTTCCTTGCGGAACATCGGTGCAAAATCGCTCTAATGTTCCTTAAGGAACGTTCCTAAAATGGGAAAATGCACATTCCATTGGGGTTAAGGGCGTGCGTCGGCGCTGCGTCCTGATTGCACGCATACTACGAAAGTAGAGTTGACGGACGAGATCGTTCTTGCTCCAAGAGGTCGGGATTTTGGGCGCGTCCCTCATCCCGATAGAATCAAGATGAGAGACAGGGGGCCTTTCTGGATAAAACACGCGGTTCCTATAATCTTCTGCTCGGTATCATCTTTTTTCTGCTTGCCTGTGTGACGGTCGCGCTATTTCTTATCCCGGCTTACATTATTCAGCCGTTCAAGTATGAATCGCCGCGCGGTTTGGTCGTGGCCATGGCCATTAGGCAATATGCGCCATGGCTCACGCCGTTCACGGCGGGTGCAGCGTTGATTATCACGATTGTGCTGTGGCGGGGTATCTCGATATGGAAGAAAGGGCTGCTGGTTGTGGGGATGATCGTGGTTTGCGCTGCCACGGTCATGGCACGAGTGGATTATTTCGAATGGATGTTCCATCCGGATACGGCGCCGGGCTTCGTGACCATCGCCAGCACTTCTCTCGGCGATCCTGAAATGGTCATGGCCGTGCAGTTCAACGGCGATGCGCGGGCTTACCCCATACGGGAGATGGCCTATCACCATATTGTCAATGATGTGGTCGGTGGAGTGCCGATCGCCGTCACCTATTGAACGCTTTGTCACACCGGTCTGGTGTGGAAAAGAACAGTAAAGGGAAAGGCCTTGCGTTTTCATCTTGCGGGCATCAATAACGAAAATTTTTTGATGCGCGACGAGGAGACAGGAACCTGGTGGCAGCAGATCACCGGAAGGGCGATTTATGGCCCCATGCAGGGCAGCCAGCTCGATGCCGTGTTAAGTGATGAATTGACCTATGTGACCTGGAAGCAGGAAGCACCAAATGGTCAGGTACTGGCACCGGTCGCCAAAGATTCCAAAGAATACGAAAGCGACTGGGAGCCCGAGGTCGCCAAGCTGCCGGTCGTGGTTTCGTTTCCGGGGACACCGTTGCAATCGCGCGATGTTGTGATTGGCATGGAAATCAATGGTGTGAGCCGGGCTTATCCGCTGGATGCGATTTTGAAAGAGGCCGTCGTGCAGGACCGGCTCGGCGGAGAGCCAATTCTTCTCGCTGTGGGACCGGACGAAAAATCGGTGCGCGCTTTTGTGAGCCGGGTGCGCGGGAGTGATATCGAGTTGTTCCGCAACACTAGTGGGTCGTGGACGCTGACGGATTCTTCTTCTGCGAGCCAATGGAATTTTCAAGGATGCGCCGTTTCCGGCCCGATGCAGGGGGAATGCCTGCAAGAGTTGTCCGCCCTGAAAGATTATTGGTTCGATTGGCGGAATTATCACGCGGACACGAGCATTTATAAACGCTGATTCTGGGTGGCCCCGGGACGCGGCTGCGTGCTATCGAGCGACGCTCGATCGGACAGCCGAGCGCGGCTGCCCGCATGTCCACCAAGGGCCTCAGTCGCTGTTCTCACTTGAAACCTGGGCCATCAGAAGCGGGTACAATCAAAGACTCATGTCAGGCGTGCGCCGAGGATTGATTATCGTCAACACTGGCCCGGGTAAGGGCAAGACTACCGCTGCCATGGGCACGGCCCTACGTGCGGTGGGTCAAGGGATGAAAGTCCTTATGCTGCAATTCCTTAAAGGGTCCTGGCATTATGGGGAACTCGATGCGGTGAAGGCTTTCGGCGACAAGTTCATCATGAAGCAGATGGGCCGCGGCTTCGTAAAAGTTGGCGCGGAGAAGCCAGATCCGGAAGATGTGCAGATGGTGGAAGACGCCTGGGCTGAAGCTGAAAAGGCGATTCATTCGGGTGAATGGGATTTGGTGGTGCTGGACGAGATTAACTACGCCATCAGTTACAAGATGCTGGATCCGGAAAAAGTGGCGGAAAGCCTGAAACGGAAGCCCGAGATGGTCCACGTCATCTTGACGGGACGGAACGCACACCCCACAATTGTCGAACTGGCTGATACCGTAACGGAGATGCGCCAGGTGAAGCACGCCTATGAAAGAGGCGTGATGGCACAGAGAGGCATCGAATACTGATGACATGGTTCAAGCGCCAATCCGGCGAACTGGATACCTCGGGTGAGAAAAATGTTCGCACCGAAGGCTTGTGGGTAAAGTGTGATGGCTGCCGACAAATTATTTGGAAGAAAGATCTCGAAGACAATCTGAACGTCTGCCCCAAGTGCGACAAACACTTTCGCATTGATGCGCGGGCGAGGCTGGGCTATTTGTTCGATGACGGTCAGTATGAAACGTTCGACAATAATCTGGTTTCGACCGACCCGCTGAAGTTTGTGGATTTGAAAGCTTATGTGTCACGGCTGAAGCAGGCGCAGACCGACACAGGATTGAACGATGCCGTCGTCAATGCCAAGGGCAGACTAAACGGCAGGGCAGTGATAGTCAGCGCGATGGAGTACGCCTTTATCGGGGGAAGTATGGGTGCAGTGGTAGGAGAAGAAATCGCCCGCGCCGTCGAACACGCGGCGGCGGAACGGCTCCCACTGATTATCGTTTCGGCTTCCGGTGGAGCGCGGATGATGGAAGGCGCAATCAGCCTGATGCAACTGGCGAAGATTTCCGCCGCGCTGGCGCGGCTAGACGAACTGAAGGTTCCCTATATTTCGGTTCTTACCGATCCCACGACCGGCGGCGTAACGGCTTCTTTCGCCATGCTGGGAGATTTGAATATCGCGGAACCTGAAGCATTGATAGGCTTTGCCGGGCCGAGGGTGATCGAGCAGACCATCCGGCAAAAGTTACCCCCCGGCTTCCAACGCAGCGAATTTCTGCTCGAGCACGGCATGCTCGACGCCGTGGTTCCGAGGAAAGAGATGAAGGCCTATATCTCCCGCGCACTCGAATTTATGACGCCGGCAGCGGCCTGATCCCATTGGCTGCGTGTTCCTCTCAATTCGGCCTTGGGCGTAGGCCTTCCGGCTCGAAGGCCTCCTGAACACCGCCATAAAACTGATAGTCTCTAGAGAGCGGAAATTGGCAGGACGGCCGCGTTTCACGGCAGATTTTGCATGTCTTACGAAGCCGCAATAGCGAGCATGTACTCTCTCGGCCATGAGTTGGCCCAGACGCCTTCGCACAAATTCGATCTCGCGCATATGCGTGTGCTGCTAAATGCGCTCGACAATCCGGAGGGGCGTTTTCCCAGCGTGCTGATTGCGGGAACGAACGGCAAAGGCTCAACGGCAGCGACCTTGGCCGCCATCCTGAGGGCTTCCGGTCTGCGGACAGGGCTGTACACTTCTCCCCATCTACTCCGGCTCAACGAGCGCATTCGCATCAACGACGTCGAAATCAACGACGACTACTTTGCCATGCTGCATGACGTTGTAGATCGGAGTGCCGAAGGGCTGGTGGCGGAAGGCGAGTTGCCGTGGCATCCGAGCTTCTTCGAGATGATGACGGCGATTGCCTTCGAATACTTCGCCCAAAGCAAAGTGGACGTAGCTGTGTTGGAAGTTGGTATGGGCGGCCGGTTGGACGCAACCAACGTGGTGGAACCGAAGATCAGCGTGATTACGGATATTTCGCTCGATCATCAGCAATTTCTCGGCAACACCGTGGCAGAGATTGCGCGCGAGAAAGCAGGAATTATTCGGCCCCAGGGGATTGTAGTGACGCTGCCGCAGCAGCCCGAGGCGAATGACGTGATTGGAAATACGATCATGGAGCTGGGAGCGAAAGGCGTGAGTGCGGTGCCTTATGTGCCACCAGTTTCGCCGGCCAGCGCAAGCGTGCTGGCAGAGGATGGCATGGGACGCCCGATTTCGCGTTATCCGCTGCAAGTGATGGGAAAAGAGATCATGGTTGAGACGCCACTCGTTGGACGCCATCAACTGCGCAATGTTGGCCTGGCGATTGCAACGGCGGAAGAGCTGAGCAAACAGGGCTTCGCGGTGACGTCGGAGACGATTGAGCGCGGCATTCGAGAGACGCACTGGCCAGGGCGATTTCAGGTCGTTCCGGCAGCGAAGAGTGAACCGGAGTATGTGTACGACGTGGCGCACAATCCCGCTGGGGCCTGGGCTTTGCGCTCAGGCTTATCTACGAATTACGACGGGCGGCGGCTCGTTCTCGTATTTGGCGCGATGCGCGATAAGGCGATCCGGGAGATCGCAGAAATTCTCTTTCCGTTAGCTGACCATGTGATTGCGACCCGCGCCGACAACCCGCGGGCGGCAAGTCCAGAAGAAATCAGGCAAGCGGCACAGCGGGTTGCCGCGGATATTGAAGAGGCTACTCACGTGCGTGCGGCTTTAGAAAAGGCAAAGGATCTCGCGACCGAGAGTGGAATCGTGGTGGTGACGGGTTCCATCTATATCGTGGGCGAGGCCATGCGCGTGCTGGGCGTCAAGATTTCAGGGACCGATGCCGACTGAGAGAATTCTGACGGATGATCTCGACCGGGCGACGCAAGCTGCTGCGACGCCGGAGCGACGTTACGGCTTATCGAGTAAGCTGCGTTCTTTCTTGATTTTCGATCCGCTCATCTGGTTGTACACGATTTTTCTTGGTGCGGCGTCTGTGCCCGCCTCGCTCTTCGGAAATAAAGAACGAATTCTGCATAACTTCGCCCGGTGCTGGTCGTGGCTCATCATGAAGACCATCCAGTCGCCGGTAACCGTCCAGGGTCTCGGCAAGATTGATAGCACGAAACCGCATGTTTATGCCGTGAACCACGCCTCCGCGATGGACATTCCGGTGCTTTATGTGAATTTGCCGTTTCAGTTCCGAATTGCATTCAAGAAAGAATTGCTGTCGTATCCCTTCGTGGGCTGGCATTTAAAACGATCGGGTCAAATTTGCATTGATCAGCAGAATTCCGGGCGGTCGATCGCCAGCGTGCGCCATGCATTAAAAAGCCTGAAGAGCGGCATGCCTTTCGTGATTTTTCCAGAAGGCGGACGAACGCCGGACGGACAGATCAAGCCCTTCATGGCGGGCGCGTTCTTTCTGGCGATCAAGGCGCAGGTGGACGTCGTTCCCGTCGCGCTGGTGGGAACATATGAACTGCTGCCCATGAACACTTACCATATCAAATCGCGGCCGCTCGAAATGCGGGTTGGCGAACCGATTTCAACAACGGGCATGACGCTGCGAGATATGGATGCGCTCTCCGACAGAGTGAAGACGGCGATGGAAGAACTCTACGAGTCGGACCGAGCGAAATAAGACCGGACTCCGACGGCTATACACAAAATTCTCCATCTCATAGATAATCCTCGGCGGGAGAAATTCATGCGCAGACTCGCCGCCATTCTGACGATCGTTTTCTTATCTGCCGCTGCTTACGCACAGAACTCTAAACCCACCCTTGCTGAGGCCGAGGAATTCATGAAAAACGCCGAAGCTCGGCTCTCCGAGCTCAGTGTAAAAGGAAACCAGGCACAATGGGTGCAAGAGAACTTCATCACCGATGACACCGAAGCTTTGGCCGCGGACGCGAACGATGAAATCTCCGCCGTCACCACCGATTTGGTCGAAAAAGCCAAGCGCTTTGACGGACTGAGCATGCCCCCAGAATTAGCCCGCAAGTTCATGCTTCTGCGTTTATCGCTGACAGCGCCGACGCCGAAGGACCCGGCACTACGTAAGGAAATGACGCAGATCGCCGCCTCGCTCGACGCCGATTACGGCAAAGGCAAATATTGCAAGACCGCGGGCGACTGCCTCGACATCACGCAGATTGAAACCAAGATGGCGAGCAGCCGTGATCCCAAGGAATTACTTGAGCTGTGGGAAGGCTGGCATAAAGTCGGCGTTCCCATGCGCGACCGATTTGCGAGGTTCGTCGAACTCTCCAATCAAGGTGCGCGAGAAATGGGATTCAAAGACACAGGGGCGCTATGGCGCTCGGGCTATGACATGCCGCCCGACGCCTTCAGTGCCGATCTCGAGCGGCTATGGAATCAGGTTCGGCCGCTTTATCTTTCTTTGCACACCTACGTTCGCGCGCAGCTGGTTAAGAAATATGGTCCCAATGTCGTTCCTCCGGATGGCCCCATCCCCGCCGATCTTCTCGGTAACATCTGGGCGCAAGATTGGACGCATATTTTCCCCATTCTCGGCTTGCCTGAAAACAGCCGCGGCTACGATCTGACCGAGCTTCTCAAAGCGAAAAATCTGGACGCCAAAGGGATGGTCAAATACGGCGAAGGGTTCTTTACTTCCGTGGGTTTTGCGCCACTGCCCAACACCTTTTGGGAGCGGTCGTTATTTACTAAGCCCCAAGACCGCGATGTCGTCTGTCATGCCAGTGCCTGGGACATTGATAACAAGGACGATCTTCGCATCAAGATGTGCATTTTGGTGCGCGATGAAGACTTCGTCACCATTCATCACGAACTTGGGCACAATTTTTATCAGCGCGCGTACAAGAATCAGCCATTCCTGTTTGAAAATGGCGCGAACGATGGGTTCCATGAAGCGATCGGCGATTCCATTGCGCTTGCCGTAACCCCGGGGTACCTGAAAGAGGTTGGCTTGCTCGACAAAGTTCCACCGGAGGATGCCGACATCCCACTTCTCCTCCAGCAAGCACTGGATCGCGTTGCGTTTCTGCCCTTTGGATTGCTGATCGACCAATGGCGCTGGAAGGTGTTCTCGGGCGAGATCAAGCCTGCGGATTACAACAAGGCCTGGTGGGATTTGAGATTGAAATATCAAGGCGTTGCGCCACCACTGGCCCGCACGGAAACCGACTTTGATCCGGGCGCGAAGTATCACGTCGCGGCAAATGTTCCATATATGCGATATTTTCTGGCGCACATCCTCGAATTCCAGTTCTATCGCGCTCTCTGCAAAGCTTCGGGATACACTGGCCCGCTAAACCGCTGTACCTTCTACGGATCAAAGGCTGCCGGCGCTCAATTCAACAAAATGCTGGAGATGGGCCAAAGCAAGCCTTGGCCAGATGCGCTCGAAGCGGGAACTGGCGAGCGGCAAATCGATGGCACCGCTCTGCTTGAATACTTTGCTCCGCTGCAAAAATGGCTGGACGAGCAGAATAAAGGACAGAAAGTGGGCTGGTAACCCTATCTTATCGCCTCGACATAGACACTTTCGCTTCGCCTGACTTCAAGATCGAGACGGCTAATTTCGGGGATTGCGCTTTCCCCAAAAGCGCGGATCTCCGGCCGGGCGAATCCCGCGTCTTGCAGCATACGAACGAGGCAGCGGCCGTCGAGCATTTGCGAATGATGACTCCCGGGGTGTATCCAATCGTGCACGGATTGTTTTAATGCCAGACGGCCGATGAAATTTTGCGCGGCCATCGGGTCAGTATCGTTGAGATATTCCCGCGCGATGAGTTCCAAGTCCGGGACGACGATACGTAGCACCCCGCCCGGCCGAAGCACACGGGAGCACTCCTTAGCGATCGCGAGAGACTCGTCATAAGTAAAATGCTCAAAAGTGTGTGACGAATATATGCATTCGACGCTTCCCGAGGTGAAAGGCAGGCCTTTGCGGACGTCACAGCGTCGCACATCCTTTGGCCAAGCGGGCAAATTCAGCACCCGCCGGAGCAACGGAATTCGCGACAGCAGGATCGTTGGCGAATTGTCCAAATTTACCCAGCCATCAATGCCCGAGAGCCCACAGCCGATGTTGACCTTGACTTGCTTCGGAGCCATTTGGCGCATGGTAGCATGCGCGCTGAAGTTTGACCCTCATTCGAGCCGTCCTTTAGACTCGAAATACAAATGCCAGAGACTATTCACATCAAGCTTCCTGATGGAAGCGCGAAAGAAGTGCCGCATGGCACGACTCCGCTCGATATAGCCAAGTCCATCAGCCCGCGCCTAGCCGATGCCGCGCTGGTGGCCAAGACGAATGGCGATTTAATCGACTTAACCAAGCCGCTTGAAAAAGATGCGGACCTGCGCATCCTGACCGACAAGGATCCCGAGTCGCTCGCGGTTTACCGTCATTCATCCGCGCATCTTTTAGCCGCTGCCGTGCTCGAACTGTTCCCGGAAACCAAACTCGGTCACGGACCCTCGACCGAGACCGGATTTTTCTACGACTTCTACCGCCCCACTCCGTTCACTCCTGAAGACCTGCAAAAGATCGAAGCCAAAATGCAGGAACTCGTCCAGCAAAACATTCCTTACGCGCGCGAATTCCGACCGCGCGAGGAAGGACTCGCCGAATTCAAGCAGGACGGCGACTTCATGAAGTGCCATTTCATCGAGCAATTCACCAAGCCCGATGAAAAGATTTCTATCTATAAAACCGGCAAGTTTCTCGATTTCTGCCGCGGCCCGCACATTCCTTCGACTGGAAAAATTAAAGCGTTCAAGTTGCTGAACATTGCCGGCGCATACTGGCTCGGCGACGAGAAGAATCCGCAGTTGCAGCGCATTTACGGAACTTCATTCTTTTCCAAAAAGGATCTCGACGCCTACCTGAACAGCCTGGAAGAGGCCAAAAAACGCGACCATCGCGTGCTGGGTCAGCAGCTCGATCTTTTCTCCATACAGGAACTTGCCGGCCCCGGCCTGATTTTCTGGCATCCCAAGGGCGGAATCATCCGCAAAGAGATGGAAGATTGGATGCGCGCTGAATATCTCAAACGCGGCTATTCATTGGTTTATACCCCGCACGTCGCGCGCCGCCAGTTGTGGCAAACCTCAGGGCACGAAGGCTATTACTCGCAAAATATGTTCGACATCATGGAGCTCGACGACGCCGAGTACCGCATGAAGCCCATGAATTGCCCGTTCCACATATTGATCTATCGCGATTCGCTCAAGTCTTACCGCGATTTACCGGTGCGGCTCGGCGAGCTGGGAACGGTGTATCGTTACGAGCGCTCCGGAGTGATGCACGGCCTGCTACGCGTACGTGGCTTTACTCAGGACGATGCCCATATTTTCTGCACGCCTGAGCAGATCGAAACGGAAATCGCTAACTGCGTTGAGTTTGCTATCGATGTTCTGCGCGATTTTGGTTTTGATAAATACGAAGTCGAGCTTTCCACCTGGGACCCGAACGATCGCAAGAGTTTTGTCGGCAGCGAAGATCAATGGAACCTCGCGACCGGTTCTCTCGAAAAAGTTTTGAAAGCGAAAAATATTCCGTACAAGACCATCCCCGGCGAAGCCGCGTTTTATGGCCCCAAAATCGACATCAAGCTGGTAGACGCCATTGGCCGTCTGTGGCAGCTCTCGACTGTGCAGTTCGACTTCAACCTGCCCGCGCGTTTTCAGCTCGAATATGTCGCTGAAGACGGTACTCGCAAGCAGCCCCTCATGGTGCACCGCGCCCTTTACGGATCGATTGAGCGCTTTTTTGGCGTGTTGATCGAACACTACGCCGGAGCATTTCCGGTGTGGCTCTCGCCAGTGCAAGCCGTCATGATTCCGATTGCCGAACGGCACGTCGATTACGCGAATAAAGTCGCGGCTGATCTGAAAGCTGCCGGCGTCCGCGTCGAAGTGGACGGCCGCAACGAAAAGATGAATGCGAAAATTCGCGAACATGCCATGCAAAAAGTTCCATTCCTGCTCGTTGTCGGAGACAAAGAAGCCGAGGCTGGCAAAGTGAACGTACGCACCCGGGGAAAAGAAAAGACCGAAGACATGGCAGCGAGTGACTTCGTCGAAAAGATCAAGAAGCTGATTGCAGACAAGAACCCAAACTTATAACCATTGCAGCAATCGGCTGCGCTGACCGAGAGGACCGTGGATGGCATTTGACCTCTCCAAAAAACGCGTCACGGTGCTCGGTGCCGGAAAGTTGGGCAGCATTCTGCTCAAAGCGCTGCTGGCGAAAAAGCTGTTTCCCGTCAAATTCACGACAGCGACAGTCCAGCATGATGAAAAAGTTGCGAGCTTGAATAAGAAGCTTGGCGTATCCGTCACGACCAACAACAAGGCTGCAGTCCGCGGCGCGGATATCATTCTCATATGCGTCAAGCCACAAATCGTCAATCAAGTACTCGAAGAAATTCGTTCCAGCGTCACAGCCAATCAACTGATCATTTCCGTCGCCGCGTCGGTATCTACTGGACAAATTGAAGCTACGTTGAAGCGGGCGATTCCTGTCATTCGCGCCATGCCCAATACTCCCGCGATGCTGGGCAAAGGCATGACCGCGTTGTGCAAGGGCAAGTCGGCCACAGCGAAGCACCTGGAAATTGCCACCGTGATATTCAATGCCGTCGGCCGCACGGTCGTCGTGGATGAAAAACATATGGACGCCGTTACCGGCCTCTCCGCCAGCGGCCCGGCCTACATTTACATCATTCTGGAATCGCTGGCTGAGGCGGGAGTAAAGGTCGGCTTACCTCGAGATATTGCCACGCTGCTCGCCGCGCAAACCACGCTGGGCGCCGCCTCGGTAGTCCTCGAAACCGGCGACCACCCAGCACTCCTCAAAGACGCGGTCACTACACCCGCTGGATGCACGATTGACGGCATTATGGAGCTGGAAGAAGGCAAGCTCCGCGTCACGCTGATCAAAGCCGTGGTAAAAGCCGCGCAACGTGCCAAAGAATTGGCGAATAGTTAAATTGCAACATCCATAGTTTGTAGCTTCCGATGGTTATTTTCGGCAGTGCCTTCGGTAATCTTTTTCATCTGCCTCCCGCCGTGTACCCTGCATCCAGCTCGCATTTAAGCCCGTTTCTTAACCTCAACGACGTTCCCAACATACTTAAGGATCTATATTGCATGTCTTCGACGCCCGTAGCCCCCGGTAGTGTGCCTTCCGCCACCGTGACCCCCACCGCTGCCGCCGCTGCTCCGGCGCCACAGATTTCGACACCTGGGCTATTAACAGCGATGTTGAAGACGTCCGATAAGATCAGCGATCTTTTCTTCTCTCCCGGGAAGCCGCCGCTGGTTGAGATCAACGGCAAGCTCTCGCCGGCCGGCGCGATTCGCCCACTCAGCGCCGAGGAAATTCGCCTGATCGCCAACCATCTCATCGGCGCCAACAAAAATGCCGCTGAAAACTTGAAAGAACACGGCTCCTGCGATGTTTCCTATAGCTTGCCCGGCGTGTGCCGCTTCCGAGTGAATGTTTTCATGCAGCGCAGCACCTGCGCGATTGTCATGCGCGTGATTCCCAGCAAGATTCCTGATTTCAACGCTCTTCACCTGCCCGCCGAGCTCAGCAACATCGTCAACCTGCGCAATGGAATAGTTCTGGTGACGGGCCCCACCGGCTCGGGAAAGTCGTCTACGCTCGCGGCGGTCATTGACCGCGTCAATCAGGAGAAGCACTATCACATTCTCACCATTGAAGACCCCATCGAGTTTCTTCATGCGCACAAAAATTGCGTGATTCACCAGCGCGAGTTGCACAGCGACACCACAAGCTTTGCCCTGGCCCTCCGCGCCGCGTTGCGCCAGGCGCCAAAGGTTATCTTGGTCGGCGAAATGCGAGACAAAGAGACTATTGAAATTGCCATGGAAGCGGCCGAAACCGGTCACCTCGTGCTCTCGACCTTGCATACCATCGATGCCTCCAAGACCATCGAGCGCGTCATCGGCGTTTTTCCCATGGCCGAGCAGGATGGCATTCGCAACCGTCTGGCCAAGAGTTTCCGCTACATCATCTCGCAGCGGCTGCTTCCCAAAAAGGACGGCAGCGGCCGCATCGCGGCCCTCGAGATATTGAAATCCACGTT